>Ga0209149_1000923_pt1 | contig 13677 bp, 11 predicted proteins | sample WorMetTyACAVOLI2_FD_187423 | JGI IMG/M metagenome (GOLD analysis project Ga0209149, IMG submission 187423) | Marine gutless worms symbiont microbial communities from Max Planck institute for Marine Microbiology, Germany - Olavius algarvensis... ... | reverse complement strand
CAATGAGAGGCAGCGAAACTAAACCGGGCCAGTACAATAGGAGGTACAATAAGAGTCAACAGTAAGTAACTAATAAAAACAACTAATGACTAATTATATAATAAAGTTTGACTGTCTGTATCCAACACAACTGTTAGTGGAAAATACCATTATATAACTGTGTCTGTCAAAATGAACTACATTCAAGCCTGCTGTGTGCTGATGCCACACTTAAACGAACATACCACTTGAGATCTTGTGTCAGCTGATGATATTTCTTGTTCTAGATGGTGCAGATCATCAAGCGGATTTGCTGGAAGACACAAATTCGCAGGAAGCTGGGAGTTAACCTCCTGAACTCCTCCAAACCGACCAGCGAGCCACTGCACCAAGTTGGTTAGCTGCTCCAACTGATGGCCGAAGGACTCCACAGACATTTTCAGCTGCATCAGCAGCACATATAGCCGTCGATCAGTTGCTCCAGCTGTGCATAAACACAATTTCTGCAAACGTACAATGCTTGAACCATCATTGGGTCATTTCACCTTTTGACTTAGTCCAAAGACTGAGTCCAAAGGCGAAGTCCACCCAAATTCGGACTGAGTCCAGAGTTCAGATTAACGTTCTCGCTATATCTAAGCACAACTCCTTAATAATAGCCACTCACTGACGTCTTGGTCGACGTAGTCGTATTGATTTGTTTACTTTTTGAATAGCAAAAAAGTGAAAAAGTTTAACTTGTGATATGGCCAGAGCTGCTGCAGCATCGGTAGCTTCAAGTGCAACTTAACCCTCGGAGCCCCAAGGGGTGGGTCAAAAGTGACCCGCCTGCCGTTTTTTGACGATAACTTTTGAACGGCTGTTAATTTTGCAATGTGCTTCCATGTAATCCTCGAGCTATCTTTCCTGCGTTTACTTGTGCTGTTTGCATCATGATACCCCAACCCTTTCCGGATATATTTTTGGAAAACCAATAAAACTCGAGATAGACATAACTTAGGCCAAAAAATTTAACAAATACACCAATATTTTCGAGGTCAACCAAGTCAGTGTTGTCACTGATGACTTTTTCCGAAGAGATGTAGAACCCGGTAGTACAAATGGCGTACTAAACCGCAATCAGTAATAACGTCACAACGGAAACAGACACCAGGGCGATCTCGCCGGCTATTTCGATGTTTTAGTGGTTTCCTGGTGCAATGTAATAAATATATAATTGCACAACGTGTTTTGTGCACTGTTTCGTGTTACGTGTTTGTTCCTACACTGTTATTTTCTTGTAAACGTGCGTGTGACATGTCAGAAAAAAACTACTTACTTACAATGGCCAATCTCGTATGTTGTCATGTGTCTGGAATTGTAATCGAGAATAGAATCGAACAACAAGAAACAACCGACACACTTTGTTATTCACCACGAACCGAAGCAGTCATACTTAGAGACTGGGAATTAGTGGCCTATTTATCTATGACATAGTCAAAAATTGTCAAACGGAATACAAAGTACGTAAGCTAAACGAAGTCCGTATTACTTCACTTGTCACAGTCGTTACAGACGGCCAACTTATGACCGTGCTTCGCGCACATATGCCTATAGCATTTGGAACATCTCAGAGACGTTTTGCAGTCTTTCTTTGCCGGACAGAAGCTGCAACGCTTCCGTTTCCCTTCTTGAGCTCGCGTGACTGCCAGTGTGCGAGCTTCCTTCGGAATTGTCGGCGTTGGACATGGATACCCAACAATCGCCATCGCGTCTGTCACACGTTTGTTCAAACCAGTCGGATTATTTTGTCTCGATTTCAGCTGACCTTCCATTAGCTGCATAGATAGATCTTCCAGAAAGATTCTTCTCTTGTATGACTTCTTCGAGTTATACGTAGTGTTTGCAGATAAATAAATGATCATTGCATTGATAGCTGCCAGGTCAAGAATACCGAAGAAGATGCATAAGGGCCAACGCCTAGTTGCCCGTTTGACCGAATACCTGTGACACAACTGGTCGACTGTATCAACTCCACCTTTTGTACGATTGTAGTCGATAATTATCTCTGGCTTGGTTGTCGCTTGATCAATTTTATTGTCGTGGTGCATGCTAGAGAGCAAAACAACAGCGCGATTTTTGGCTGGGACGTAAGACACCAGGGTCTTGTCTGTCTGAAACCCAAACAGTGACGATCCTACTGGCTTACATCTCGATGGCAAGAACTCGTGTGGTATGTCACGTAGATTCTTTCGCATTGTTCCAATCAGTGTCAGCTTCTTTGTCAGTAGTTCGTCAGCTAACATTACATTCGTAAAGAAATTATCGCAAGTAACATTTCGCCCGGTGCCTTCGAGTGGTTTGAGAAGCTCACATACGACACGAGCACCAACTGTCATTGACTGCTTTGTAGTTGCATCCTGTTTCCCCAGATATGGCGCTGCATTGTATACGTAGAACGAGTTAGCATCTGCACATATCCACAGCTTCACGCCGTATTTATCTGGCTTTGACGGCAAATACTGCCTGAAGGGGCAGCGTCCACGAAACCCCAGTAACTGCTCGTCTATCGTGACATACTCTGATGGCGAGTACATTTCAGTACACCTCGACACAAAAGACTGCCAGATATCCCGTATTGGAGCAAACTTGTCTGACTGCCTTCTCAGCATACGTGTTGATTTATCGTCAAATCGAAGAACATGAAGTATGTCTGAGAATCGATTACGGGACATCGCAGCTCGGAAAATCGGCTGAGCAATGGGACTGCTGCTCCAAATTTTCCTGATCGAGACAGTATTCAGCTGCATAGTGCCCATCAAGTACAACAAGCCTATCAACGCATCGATTTCTTCTCTTGTTATTGAAGACCAGTTCTCCTCTGTCAGACCTTTCTCCAAGACTCTCCGTTTCCCCTCTGCATTCGAGAACTTCAATATTTCATCGACCATTTCGTCTGTTATAAACAATTTCAGTGCGTCGGTGAAACACGTAATCTGATATGCAGCAGCCGTAGTGCCCTGTTTCCCAGTTACAATGTTTACTGCCTTGGTCCGAGATGACGTCGGACTCACATGACTCCACTGCATGCCAGATTTTGCCACGAAACTGCTGAGATTGTCACCTGGATCTAGGTGTTCGTCGTCGTCATTTTCTGTGCCACATTCGTCGTCGTCGGTTCCATCTGCTGGATTGTCCTCGGTTTCAGAGCCACTGTCATGATCGACGTTCACTCCTGCACATTACAGTTGAATGACAACATATCATATCTGTATTAGAAATATTATTTGTTTCTATTACACGAAAAACGTAGAAAATATTAGCAAGTCAAGTTTACTGATTAACAGTGTACATCAAAGTGTGAAAATCTAAGCAATATGTGGAAGTGAACACACAACCTCAGGCACTCAGCGATACTGCCAACAATTACGCTATGGATTCGTATATGGCAATCTTCACAGTTTGCACTGTTTATAACATCATGCAAAACAAACGTGAATGAAAATAGATGGATCAGATAAAATAACAGCTTGACTACAATTTACCGACATGACAGGGCTAGGGTTAGGCTTAGGGTTAGAATTAGGGCTAGGGTTAGGGTCAGATTTTAGGGTTAGGGAAAGTAGGGTAAGTAGGGTTAGGGTCAGTATTAGGGCCACGTTTAGGGTTAGTGTTAGCAGTCCATGTCGGTAAACTGCAGTTGCCCCGAAATAACTGAGACAAAAGAAATGAAATCACGAATACATGCTGGCAGAAATAAACTTACCAAATATTCCTTTGGTTCCGCCGTCATCATCCACGTCACTAGACTCGTCTGATTCATCGCTCAATTCTGTATCGTTTTCTTCCAAAACCCATTTCTTTATTAGCTGACGAGCTTGCTCACCAGACATTCGCTTCATATTTCGTCTGTATGTAATTAATAACTGAAATAAACCTTATCTGACTTGATTATTAAAACACATCGTCTATGACGTCATAACACATGTCATCATAGAGATAAACATTACATAGAGAACTTTTTGGCCAAGGGAATTCTATTTCTGTTGGTGCTGCCTGGATCGCGGGCCAGGATCGTTCAATGTGGAGGACGCTACGACCCTCAGCTGGTCAAGCGCAGCAGTGAGTGAGTGAGTGAGTGAGTATGCATCTGGCCGAGTTATAAGGAAAAGAAAATACGGGTCAATTTTGACCCACCCCTTGGTGCTTCGTGTAAGTAAAGTTAGCCCGGGGCTCTGAGGGTTAAAATAAATATCCCAAAAACTAAAGATACGAGTATACGCTAAAACAGAATACGTTACCGTACGTACGTACCTTTCGAAAAATAGAATACGCGTATAATACGTTTCGTACGCTAACCAGAATCTATCCGAAGCGTAACGAATGGAACTACGTAACGGTGTTGCAAAGTGGTACAAGAACTTAGCTATCGCAAACAGATCGCGCGTCAGCTGCGCACACAATACGTCGATGGCATCCATAGGCCTATGTATTACACCGTGACCCTGAAATCTAGGTTAAGGGTCACTCAAGGTCAAGGAAACGGAACCATTGGACAGATCATACACGGCTTACTATTAGTCGAGTTATTATCGTGACCTCCTTGAAATGTGTGTTAGAGGTCATTCAGGGTCATTGAAAGTGGTACCATTTGAAAGCGTGGTTACAGTTTCCTGTTCGCCTTCCATAGTATCTGCAGCCATTTTGGAGATATTCAGCGTCAAAGAATGGCCTGACCTTGAAATCTGGGTTTGGAGTCCGTCAAGGTCATTGAGAATGGCGCGGTTCGATAGACCATGTATGACTTTCTATTAGTCCGCCATTGTAACTATAGCTCTATCTTGTACCGTTTGCGAGTTATTTGACGTTGAATAATATCGTGACCTTGAAATCGGGGTTAGAGGTCACTCAAGGTCATTGAAATTGGTGCCAATCGAAAGCTTGGGTGCGGTTTCCTATTCGCCTTCTGTAGTAACTATGGCCGTATCTGTAGCCGTTTGTGAGATGTTTAGCGCCAAAGAGTGGTGTGACCTTAAAAACAGGGTTAGGGTTCGTTCAAGGTCATTGGAAATGGCACCATTTGATAGATCGCATACTAGTTCCTATCCACCTTTCATCGTAACTATGGCGATATCTTGTATCGTTTGCGAGATATAGCGACTTATTGGTAGAAAATCGCGAAATTTTTATACCCCACCTGTATTTAGCGTCCCCGCAGGGGGTGACCCCGTCGGAATTTTGTAAAAATGTTTGATGCTGGTAAAACTACAATGATTGGGCTACCGTATGGTGGATAAACTGTGACGATATATTAAGCCGTTTTCATCTGATACCGGAACGTAACGGACAGACGGACGGACGGACAGACAGATTTGCTATATCAATATTGCGCGACAGTATGCTGACGCGCGATAAAAAACTGCCTTATTTGGTGCAACTGCAACCATTGTGACAAACAATTCTGGATGCTGTTTACCTTCTTTGTTACTGTTTAATTAAACAGTGTGTTGTAGTTGCAACGTATTCTATTCTCGTTTACGTACGCTAAAATAGAATACGTCAGCGTACGTACGTATCCTTCAAAAAGTAGAATATGTATACGCTACGTATCCTCGAGCCTTGGTTCAGACAAGCGGATTTGATTGTGGATGGCAAAGACGCGTTAGCCGTGGTCTGCTGAGCGCGCCAAAAATGTGTGTTGAATGATTTGTGCAAACGTTTGTTGCGGCATCAGACGTGCAAGAATTTGGTGGACGATGCATTCAATGCGTGTGCAACGGGTATCCACAAGGCACAGGAGCAGTGCCTCAGCGTCATGGGAGCATTGGGCACCGTCTACCATCACGCCCGTGACGTGCTCGACCGCATCAATCCGGACAGGTGGTCTTCGAAACAGCAGCATCAGTACCAGCAGCAGATACAGAAAAGACAAGTCATATTTAAAGACGGCAGGTGCGAGTTTGATTGACATATGATTACGATATGATACGATACAGTACGATAGTGTGTATTTAACGCGCAGTAAAAAGCTGACGGATAGCCAGCTTAATCTACCAAATGGAATAAGCAAAAAATTATAATGTGAAACTAAAAATAAATTGATGAGCGTGATAGGTCTGGTCCAGTCTCATTATCATGAAGGCAGTCCCGTAAGTAAAAGAAGTCTAAGGTGGGAACTTGGAAGATTTTGTTGAAAAGGCAGGCTTTGAGCCTGCAGTGTAAGAGTGAATGAGTGATGGATGACAAGAGTGGGGATGATGACAGAGATGGGTTGACAAGTGGATGAGGAGGTGAATCGAGACAAGACTGGTGAGGCTGACGGAATGAATCTGGAAGTTGATTCTAAAGACGAGGTAATGCATATCTAAATGAGCGATCTGTGATTTTCAAGGAGGAGGTGGTTGGATTACTAGATACTAAGCTCGCCCAGCAGTAGCCGGCGAGATATTTGTTTGCTCACCTGTGTTTGCAACTTTGTTCGTTAGCAAGATTAAGGTAAAACGGCTATCGCTGTCGTCGTGACACCGTTACTATAGCTCGCAACGTCTGTCATCATACCTGTTGCACAAGGAGTCACGCGTCGGTGACAGATGTTTACCCCTTCAGCGTGCAAAGGCAATTATAATGACGCATCGAATGATATGAAGTTGGTACACTGGCTGTTGATGGATGGGCTGTTACATTTGGTACAGGGAGGAGGGGACTGGGCGGGCCCCAACTCGCCCAGGCCCCTCCTCCCTGTACCAAATGTAACAGCCCACCCATCAACAGCCAGTGTACCAATCACCGTATTGCTGTGTAATGGTCCGTAAAGGGTTAATCTTGCCGGTCCTAAATTGTGGAACGGTGTCAGCCGAGCTGTGTCAGTCTGACATCGAACTCGGACAGTTTAAATAACTACTCAAGACGTTTCTGTTTCGCAGCCGCGGCGCTTTGTGACCGATTTTTTAGCACCGTGTACAAATTGTCTCGCTTGCTTACTTATTATTTTTGAGCCAAATTGGCTCTTGGACCAATTCAGCCAAAATCCACATCACTATGACCAAAAATGTAATGTAGTAATATTGAGTGGCGACCCCTGGCGACTGCGGATAAACTAGCAGGCGAGGTTTGTCGTGCATTGCAGCACTACAGCTTATTTCCTATTTCTTGTCAGCACAGTTTGATTGTGTGATAACATTATACCTTACGGACAGTGACGAAACAGTGCCAAACGTCTAATAACAAGAAGATTGCAGACAGATCGCGCGTCAGCCGCGCACACTGTAGGCCGCGCAAACTGTAGTAACGAGAGTAAAGTTTCAGCGGGGGGGGGGAGTTTTCACGTTATGGGACACCGGAAGTGGCGGCCACTGCCGGAAGCATAAATTTCACTGTGGGATAGTTTTAAATTCACGGGGGATAGTTTTCCACTGAAAGGAAACATTTGTGATACCCTTGGTGGTGGCCGCTACGGCGGGCGCTTTGTGGCCGATGCGGCTGCCGCAAGCATAACTTTCACGGGGGGGATAGTTTATTACGGGGAGGAAACCTTTACGACACCCTTGGTTACGGCCTCTACGCTACCGAGGCGAAAAATGGCGAAATTTATATACCCTACCTGTACACGACGCCCTGGTACGGTAGACCTCGTCAGAATTTCGCAAAGTTGTTTAGTAGGCCTGCTGGGCAAACTATAATGATTAGTTGTACAGTATGCTGAAGAAAGTACGATATGTTAAGCCGTTTAGATACAATACCGGAACGTGACAGACAGACAGACGGACGGACGGACGCAGAAACGGACAGAATTGCTATAACAATATCGCGCGTCAGCATTGCTGTGCTGACGAGCGATAAAAAAACCTGCTGTGTCTGACATTGAACGATGCTGATAGAAGTGACCTTACGTCAACCATTGTACTGCATTCCACATTGATAGAGTTCAGCATCCGTGGAATGTCAACAAATCTGCCAGTTATTCTTTGGATTCTTCTGCTTTTGACATTACTAACCGCTTCAGAGATTCTTTAGACTGCAGTTATCAGCGTGCATCTAATTAGTTTAATGGCATAAGACTTACAGACGGCAATGAGTTAGGCCTACTTGTATTAGTCAAACGTGCATCTAATACACAACTTTATTTCAACATAATAATTAGGCCTACAAGTTAATTATTTTCCTCAGTCGAATATGTACTTCGCTGACCGTAATCTGCTGCAGCAATTTAACATTGATTTAACATACTTAGCAAAGTGTACTATGCTTTTGTCATCAGTGTTGTCATCAGTGTGTTAACACTTTATAATAATATAATAATACTAGACGCTGGCATGTGACGATATCATGCCAACCGGATGGACGCCCGCCGCAGCCAGTTCGATCTTGGAAGAGTGGACGCGTACATTTAGCCGAGGGCAGCAATGTACTGTTGTTTTAGAATTACCGTATTCTACGGAGTTCGGGCGTGGTCGTGCTGCCATCTAGCGAATGGAAATAAAACATGTCCCAGGCTATTCAGCCATGTCATTAGTTTTTAAGAATTTTATGACGCGTGGATCTCAGGGGTTTGTAGGCCAAAGTTCACTAAACGTGGCAGACGTGTAGAGCAACCATCTGTGCTTAACAAGTTTTTTTCAGAATTACAATATTCTGCCGCGTTCGGGCGTGAGAGCAGAAAGTTTGCGGGCGGCGGGCGGAGTCTGAAAATATGCCAAATTTCGTCACTTTTTGGCCCACCCTGTAGTTTAAGGAGGACCTGGAAAAAATCCAAGTAGTAACTTCTCTATTCACACTCAAGGTACACCACGTGTAAAAGTTTCACGAACCGCCGTTAACCTAGGCCGGAGTATAAGGCGGCCATATAAAATAAAAAATAACATTCGCAAAACATAACATGGACTTCGCTTAAGCTACGCTGAGCGGACGTCCATAATAAATCACAAAGTTAGAAAACAGTTGTGTTTGCAGCAAAGTACCAGCTGAAGCGAGTTACCGTAGCAATCCGTAACTGCACGTCATTCCACAGTTTATGCTGCCTTATGAACAGAAAAGGCAAATCTTTAAACAAACAGTATTTCTATGGGAATAATAAAATGTTTAGCAGTATCAACAGTTAAACACATGTTCGAATGCCTCCATCGGCATTGACACAGCCCAACAATCGTTTTGTCACTCGTTTATTGCCCTGTCGATGACACGTTGTTCGAAGTCAGCCGAAAAATCTGCTGTTCAGGTGTTTCAACTCGCTACTGTTGTTATGGAAACCACACAGCTTATTCTAAGCCGATTAAAAAAAAATTTTGTCATAGTCAATGGAAAATTAAATAAGGTATCTCTGCGCCAAAAATAATTAGTGAATGTTGTGAATTGGTGAAGTTATGTCATATTAATTGTAGCGGTCCGGTTTTTTTTTGAGACACAATGCATATGAGCCGAGTAACTGAGACATGTAGGCCAAGGATAACAACTTTATTTCAATATCACCAAATGATATTAAACATATCACTAAATGTGGCAGTTATGCAGTCCTGTTTGTGTAAGCATAGACAAATGCGTGTCGGACTGCGGCATTCAGCATCTGCATAACACACAATGCAATGTTTAACTGCATAAAATAGGTCCGTCATTTTCCAGAACTGCACTTAACCCCAAAAAGTGCTTACCGTAGTTTGTCAGTGCATGCTTGGATATGATTGTAACTTCTATAAATGCACAGTTTTTACCTGCCCCCGAGTTGTAACACGCGAAAGGGTACTGTTTTGCACGGCGTCACGCTGCACGCTGTGGGTCTGTATGCGTGTTCCGCCGGTGTCGCAGAATAAGGTATCTCCCCAAAAAGTATCCGGGGGGATGGATTATAGCATCGCGAAAGTATCCCGGGAGATAGTCGTGTGCGAAATAAAATATCCGGCCGGATAATAATTGTAAAACCCCCACGCTAACAAAGTATCCCCCGCGGATAGGTTTTGAATGCAGATGTAGATGTCAACTTTACTGAACAATTTCATTGTAGGTCATATGTTGGAACACATGTACTTGTTTATAATTTTTATAGAAAGTTGTAGGCCTACTTTGCTGCGGATGTCACATGTTACTTACCTATATGATGGTGCAAAATGTGTTAGTTTAGAAACGAAGCAGATCACAGTGAAGTTGACTATCATAAAAATTTTCTAATTTATCATTGATTACGACAAACATATCAACTTTGCTATGTTTGTCGTGATCAATGACACGTCGTCGCACGGTCATCACAGCTTACCGGTACCAGTGGTTAAATTTTAATCTTGCGCACTGTGCGCACAGCGGCTGTCTCCGCTTTCTTCGCGTTACGCCGCGGACGCACCGTCGGAAACGGAAACGGAAGAACTTCCTGGCGTTCCAGACATGTTAAGAGATGTTGCCGCATTCGATCCGTGTCGAAGCAGACGTCGAGGTTTGTTGTAACCGATTTAGCCGCCCATTCGAACCAGAAGGCAGTCGCGACACAATAACAACTCTACAGCTCTCCGCCACAGTCATCCACACTTTCACGATTGACTGGGGTATATTAATTACACGGCGGATGCTTTTGTTCGTGACCAGGGGATAGATTTTATTACGGGTCGGATGACTTTTGTCGTCGCAGTTTCACCCGGCCGGATACATTCTGTTCGTCGGTAGGATACAATTTATGGGGGGATAGGCCTACTTTTGTGCATGACACCGGCAGCCGGTTCGCTTACTGTGCCACGCACTACAGATTCTCTTGTTTCAACTGATTTTATTAAACAACATGCTACAACTCTTACGACACAATATCGCAATAAGTATGGCACTGGTTTGTAAAAGTTTATTACCGACAAGTAATATTTGACATACATTGTCACTGCCAAAATTTAACAGCCACAAAACAACAGGGAGTATACCAGCCGCGACGACGAAAGATGGTAATGTTGTCAACGTATCTGTCTGTCTGTCTATCTGTATGTCTGTCTGTCTGTCAATAAATCAAAAAGGTCTTTCTTTCTTCTTTCTTTCCATACGGGGCAGGCAGCAGAAGCTGCCTAGTGCTGAGGCCTCTAAACGGGCCCAATGCACGTCCCGAGAACAATATCCACCTTACATAAAGGAAAGAGTAAAAACTCCTTAGAGCTAAATATAATTTAAAGATTATGACAGGTCGAGTTAAAAACCAGCATTCCAAGATCCCGACGACAAAGGCGAAATGCTATATTCTACTTAAATAAACGGCCCAACGACAGAGGCGAAGGGCTACATCCTTTTTGCATAATAAAATAACAACTTCTTTACATTGGAGTACGAGGTTACCAATTAAGGATATTATAAGTTTATAACCAGTCAGGAGACAGACTAATATTCTAAGATCCCGACGACAAAGTCGAAGGGTAAAAAAAGAAAAGAAAAGTTTACCCTGCCAAAACATGTCACTGTTTGTTTGTTCCGCTGAGTCAGCGAAATGCTAGAACCTGCTGCGTCGCGGCTCACGTGATTCAGGCACAGCCGGAATCAACGACTGTAGTTTCCATTGTCTCTAATCTCTGACCGAAAACAGCGATCGTCAAAAGCGATAATAATCTGTGTCAAATGTATAGCTTAACGTAAAACAGACACGACAGTTAAATATACAGGGTGTTTCAAAAAAGTAGCCCCGAATGTTTGTCGTTGTAAGACAATTTTCCCATTGGTAAGCTCTAGCAAGCTTTAAAACGATGTCAATAAAACGTTAATAGTAAAAATGAGACAGTTATCAATTGTTTACTATTATCGGATACTAAGACACACGATGATTAAAAAATAATGACGTCATTTCCGAAAAGCTGTGTACACTGCATTTTCATTTTCTGAGTGAATACTCAAAACTTTACAGGGTGAAAACGATGGGTACTCGTGGAAAAATTAACGTCATTTGATGTAACATTAAGATAAATCTACAAAAATTGGTAGATATATGTGGATATGAATTGCTAAAAAATTTACAAAACTTAGCGCAAAAAGACTTAACCAAAGTAAAAATATTTCAAAACGTTTTAGGGGGGCTACTTTTTTTTAAACACCCTGTGTATGCATGCCACTAGTCAATATCAATAATCACTACACTATGTCTCAAAAAACCAGACCCCTGTTACATTATCGAATAACTCCAACAAATCTGACCCTTATCAATAATTTCTGGTATAAAGAATAATCAATTTAGTCTTCATAATTATGCAAATTTTTTTGCAAAACGTAACAAAAACAGGAAACCAGTTAGAATTATAAGAATAGCAGTCATAGTCACTAACACGACGTTATTGAAGAGATGCATATGATTATTGTCAGGTTCACGAGTTTGCGAGAGTTTGGGGGTTACGTTATGGCCTACCTACGTCACTGAGCCGTGCATATGCATGAGATGTGGTCTGACCAATGAGCTTCTGATCAGCTTCTTTCGACCCGATAAGGTGGCCACTTTAGCCGATATACATTTGAATAACCGGCCGACTTTGGGCTCGTCCAAGACCATGGATAACAGACCGGCTAGAGCAAATACCACCATGGTGAATGTTGATTCACAGATGTCTGGGGTAACTGGCGGTAGAGTACCTTCTCGTGTTCTGCATGGCAGAGGCGGGGGATCGCCGCGATGTTATGTGTGCAATGCAGCGGGCCACATTGCTAGAAATTGTCCTCGTGGAGGCGGAGGTCGTGGTAGTCACCGGGGTAGTAATAGGGGCAACCCTGAGAAGGTCCAAGTTAACCTATGTACTACGATGGACGTTCCGCCTAAAAATGATGTGGGAACGCAGTGTGAGGCTCCTCACAGTGAGCCTAAAGTGGATGAAGTAGAGGAAAAATTGGAATTTGCGGACCAACCTGTGGATGAGTCTGTCACATCCACTGATGTTCCACCGCAAATCCGTTACAGTATGTGAAAGTGAATGTTGCTGGTGTTGAGTGTAATGCACTAAATGACTCTGGATGTCAGATACCAGTAGTCAGTACATGTTTGTTCGATTGGTGTGGTGAGAATACGATTGGCAGTGTTGTGTTACATATGATGATACTCAAGTGTGTAACATGTCGGAGTGTGGTGACATTGTATCTCATGGTGTGAATGATGTGAAACAAGCAAATATGATGTATGATGATGTTGACTCTGTGTTATGGTCTGACAATGTCAATGTGGTCGAGGTGAGTGATGATGTTACTTTGACTTCAGACTTACATAGTGAGTTGAGTAACGAACAGATGGCTGATACTACTTTAGCAACAATGCAACATGCTGGAAGATGGCTAAAGAAGGTAATAATGGCTTTGTGATATTAAATGATGTATTATATCACAAGGACAAGGTTAAAGGTCAACTTGTGTCGCAGTTGTGTCTACCACAGAGTAGAAGAGTTAAGGTACTGAAATTGGCTCATGATTCTGTTTTTGGTTCGCACATGGGCGAAAAGAAGACACGAGAGCGAATTCGTCTGTCTTTTTATTGGCCAGGGTTACGCCAGTCTGTACATAATTATGTCAGCTCATGTACGAGCTGTCAGTTACGTTCACGCCCTGTGACCTTGGATAGGGTACCAATTACGCCGATAACGAGGGCTGGTGTTCCATTTCAGATTATGAATATGGACTGTATTGGGCCAATTGAACCACCATCGCCCCAAGGCCATCAATATTGTCTCTGTGTTGTCGACAGCTGTACACGGTGGCCTGCAGTGTACATGTTAAAGTCATTGACTGCTAAGGCTGTAT
>Ga0209149_1000922_pt1 | contig 13677 bp, 7 predicted proteins | sample WorMetTyACAVOLI2_FD_187423 | JGI IMG/M metagenome (GOLD analysis project Ga0209149, IMG submission 187423) | Marine gutless worms symbiont microbial communities from Max Planck institute for Marine Microbiology, Germany - Olavius algarvensis... ... | reverse complement strand
CCGTTTGGCCACAGTGCACGCGCGTGACAACCAACCAACCAACGACCAACCAACCAACCAACGACCAACGACGTCACGACACAGCCTATCTCAATAAGCGCCTCTTTTACTAACGTAAAGTGAGGTGCTTAAAAATCATCTGGCTTTGTTTTTGTGGACACAGTGTTTTACTGTCGCTGCTCCTGCTACGAACATTTCATTGGAATTTCATCCATTTCGCAACTTGTCTGGTACAAAAACAGCAAAACATATATTAATGATTTTTGATGCCAACAATTAATCAGCGGCATGTTAGGACAGCTGTTGGGCAACTGTCATCCTTATCCAGTAGAACAAAATGGCAGCGATTGCCATTTTGTTCTACTGGATAAGGATGACAGTTGTCCAACAGCTGACCTGTCTAACATAGGCCGTCCCAATGGTCCGGCCTGTTTGACTGGTGAGCTGCTTGCTGAACACGCCTCAGATGTAATCAGCCGACACACATGACAAGAATGTTGTCACTAATACAACTGATTGATATCAGCTTATTGTCCACGTACAGCAGTTTAATATCAAATGCTGAGTACCAAACAGTACATGGATATATAAACGGTGTCCTAGTATAATGATGATAGAGTTTAAACTGTCTGTGCTCGTCTTTTGATGCCTGCATGGCACAGCTCTGCCGTACCTGGCGAGTGAGCTACGTCGCGTGGCGGACATGGATTCGAGAAAGAGGCTGTGTCTGCTCGGCACACCATCTTCGTGTCGTACGACTATTGGTGACCACGCATTGTTTGTCGCTGGACAGCACGTCTGGAACACTTTGCCATCCAGCGTCACTGCGTCCGAGACACTCAGCACCTTCAAGCGTCGCCTGCCACCTTAATTTTTTTTGCAAATGTGCTCACCAGATTATATTTTGACTTTGAAAAGTGTTCTTGAAGTAATTTTTACTCAATAACACTCTTAATAATATCCATTTAATAATAATAATAATAATGATGACCCATAAGATATGAAATGGAACTACAGCAAATCAATGTTGTCACCATGTTATAGAGCCAGGTACTGCAAAATACTTGAGCACAGTGAAGAGCTTTCAAGCAGTTTCTAACTGATAAACACTGCTTACATCATATTAGCATCTTCTGTACAACGTTTTTCGATTAAAATATACATAGCTACACACAGGAAGTTGACAGCATCAACATTTAACATTTATCAGCTTTTAGCTATTTGCAGAAAGTTGTGATTTTACATTAACTGATGTAAATACAACAATATATACAGTATTCAGATAAACTACAGAATGTCACAGCATGAATTTGAAGTCACGAGCGGACACATTCATGTGCTGTGCAAGAGCTGATTGAAAGCTTGGTACGAAGAGTCAAGATCAAACAGCAGCTGTCGGACTTGTGCATCGGTCAGTTCATCTGACGCCTGCATCTTTCCCAGCGTCTGCAACCTGCCAACAGCATGCAACAACCATCAATAATGTAGAAACTTCTTACTTTACACAACTGAAAATGTGTTACCTAATGACAACGTTTCGATGTCCGTCGGACATCTTGATCACGTCTTGATTGTTTCAGCCAATGGCTATTTACCGTAATAGGTGCCTGCCACGTTGGTTAAAATTTGTCGGACAGTTCGAGATATCCCACTAAAATGGATTTTTGTGACTTCTTTCAGCATTATGTGACCTTTGACCTCCTGACCGCCAAGTTGACCATTTCGTGCCCTTGCCCCATGGCCCACTTTTACCAACTGGCATTAAAATTGGTTCGTTCATTTTCAAAATGTCGTATTCATAAATTTGGTAACAGACGAATGAACGATCGGACGACCTGAGAACACTGTGCCTCCGCGTGACACAAACCGATGACATTATGCCAAAGACAAATTGTCCGAAAAACGATTTTTGACCTCCCAATCCCCTAAAGATATTGTTACCAAAAGGGGAGAAGCTACGTCCAGGAGACAGCTCTATCATCATGCAAAAGTTCATGCCAATCAGTGGCACTGTCGCTGAGATAACGCTGTCCCGAGATATCCCGAGACAACAAACTGATGAAATATGTGTTCATTACACAAGCACATTGTAAATGCATTTGCCCAACTGCAGTGCATATGCACATCAGTAGCAAAGCGTAAATTTTAGAGTACAAGTGCTCACTGGAAGGCAGTTAGGCCAACGTATAATTTCGGACGATGAGTTTCTGTATCTGTGACAGCAAATCAGAATCTGTTGCAAACGAGAACAGACAGAAACAAGACTGTACTCAGAGAGTGCAAACCTCTACCAACGCCAAAATTTCAACCAGAAGTGATCCGGGATTCCAATCCGGATTGCTGGATTAATCCGGATCCGGATGTTAGCCGGATTTCTCCAGAAATGTTGCGGATTCATTATATTGTCGGCGCCAGTCACTCTGCCAAGTTTCGTAAAAATCGGGCAGTAACTGCATGACAAATGCTAATAAACCTCCTAAAATTGTGCATTACGCAATGGTGAGCGAAAGGAAAAGTAATCTAGAATCCATATCTGGGAACGGAACCACACGAAAAGTTAATCAGTTCTTCCAACTGGTAGGCCCAATCATAACACCAAGTTTCAATAAAATCGGCTCATTACTTTTTCAATAATGCTGCTCACAGTATGACACACAGACAGAAAGAATGATCACATAACCTCTGCCCTGTTAGCCGAGGTAATTAACGATTTTCAATTTTGCTGTCGTGACAACTTACCATTCTCCTACCTTCACCTTCCCGTCAAACTCCGCCGTCAACAGACTCAGCCGGTTCATTGTGTCCATCAATTCTCTCATGTCAGGCAAGATCTACACTCACCACCAACAGTAACATACTCCTGGACTACTGCATGATTCCACCAGAATCAGCATATCTTATCAGCAACAAAAAACACAGTCATAACTAATTAGGCCAATGCAACTGAGCACACAATGTGAAAGAAATATATATGCTGAAAAAAATACATTTATAATGCCATTTGTAAAAGCAACAAGAAGCTCTGCTGTCACAGAGAAGCCGTGCGATGCTCGTGTCTGTCTGCAGTTAGTTTCAACAGTACAATACCTCGAGTGCACTCTTTTATTACTAGTTACTTCGGCTTCAGATAAACCAATACATACAATTAAATTCTGTTCTGTTGTCTTTGAGGCTTTCTGTCATAAACAAGATTCACTGATGCATGGCACTGCATTGTCCATCTCCCGTGATCAACAAACTCCTCCACTAAGTGATATAATCTAACTCCACCGACAAAATGTTGACGACACGTGACAGTCCAGCAGTCTTCTTCTTCTCGTATGCGTGTCATGAATTATAACTGGTCAGCCACAAAACAGCGTCTTCATCCGCAGAGTGTAGCTGAGCCGCCATTCAGTTTTGTCAGGGGACAGGATTCGACAATGTAAGACATCATCTGGGTCTCGCCACAAGGACACAGATCAGTGTCTGTAAGTCGCCATTTCCTTTTGCAGGCACCGCAGTGTCCCTGTTCCGTGCGAAAACGGTTCGGCAGAGACCACTGTTGCAGAGGGAGGTCGAAACCCGGTTGCACTAGGTGAGAATTGACCACCGGAGCCGACTTCCAGTTATGCCTCCATCGACTTTTGATCTCAACTGGTTGCAAGTCCAGCCACAGCAGCTTCCTGGCTGTCAGTCATAGCAATGGTGGGCTAAGGATATCCGGCTGGATTGGCCAAGTGTCATGTTTGACGATTTTCTCCACCAGCTTGTCAGTGGCAGCCTTCCTTTGTAGGGCTGGTGGTTCAATGTTGGAGAGCACTGGAAGCCATGAGAGAAGTGTAGAATGGAGGGTACCAGAGATGAGACGCATGGTAGAGTTCAACTGCACATCGACTCGACTTGTGTGAGCAGAGCGTGACCAGACTGGGGCGCAGTACTCTGCTGCTGAATAGCAAAGCGCCAGAGCAGATGACCGCAGAGTGTTGGCGCTGGCGCCCCAGGTGAAACCGGCTAGCTTCATCAGCAAGTTGTTTCGGTTCTTCAGATTGCCTGCAGCCTTCGTCAAGTGTTCTCTGTAAGACAGCGTACAGTTGACTACAGTCTAGAGTCACCCCAAGATAGGTTGGGTGGCACTCATGCCGAAGGCACTGGCCATCCAGATAAACTGACAGTTCACAAGTGGCGCTGGTATTATGCAGGTGGAACACACTGCTGATTGTTTTGGAGGCGCTTGATTTGAGTCGCCAGCAGTGATCGTCCCATAACCTCTGGTATGGAAAAATCAGAAATGTGTAGCTGCCCAATGGTGAAAAGAAATTTGAAGATATGTTTATCTGTTTCAAAAGAATACATAAATGTGACAGACAGATGGACATCACACAATGGCAAAGGCCATGCTTATTGTGTAGCATCCTGCAGCAAAAACATTCTGACAGTAATAACGGTCAAACTCACCTCATCCATAGCTTTGATCTCCAGCCGCAGCTTGTCCATTATTGTAATAAACAGCTACAAACAGATATTCGTCAAAGATGATACCATAACGACTTGATGAATAACTGAAGAACAGCAATCAGACACTAACTGCACTATTCAAATGCTCTGTCTGCAATAAGTAACCTCAGGCAGCCATGTTTATAAAATCCAGTGTGCTACACAGTGCCAATATATTTACATGGTTAAAATGTGAGTCAACATATCACCTAAAAATTGAAAATAGTTCACTGTTAAAGAACTTACTGAACAACAACCACAGGAATATTTTGAACAAAGCATGTTACAGCAACAGTGCACAATTCACTATAGAAAGTCTAATTACAGTGTTTTTTAAATGCATTTTACATTGTAACTAAAAATTTTTCGTTCAAATTTTATACCATCTAGAACATGAAGCCAGTGGAGATGTAATCTCACTACTATTAAATGAACAGTTCATAAAGGTAAAGGTCTGGACACTTGCTATAGTGCGGAACGCACTTACATGAGTCGGACTCATGACCAGCGGCGCTTTACAATCTCGGAAGTGACAGCTGATTGACATGAGCCAATGGTGCTGCACTGCATTACGTGGACATCCATTGCCCGCGCTAACGGACGATTGGACCCACGGTGCAGCTAGCAGACACACCATCACCCCAATCAGCCACACTAGGCCTTCACCCCGTAGCCGTAGCTACTACTCATTTCCCATTCCGCTGAGGGTAGGAGGCTGAGTTGGACCGAGCACACAGTAGGTTAGCCACTTGCTCAAGGTTGCTTGCAGTGGACCAGGTGTGAGTCGAACCTGCAACCTCTCGATTACGAGTCCGACACTCTACGACTACACCACTGCACGCAACGTATGAAGTGACCCTAAACCCCCCAAATAATGACATTGACCTGGACCTTGACATGCGAGCTCTTCCGAGATTTTCTCTAATCTACGTAACCACCAAGCAGAAAGCAGGTATCTGCAATACTTTGCAAGTTATCATGTGCACACACACACACACACACACCTCTACCAAATGACTCCTATATGCACTTGTTCATGATAACTGTATAACATACTAGTCAAATCTGACAAATAAGAGAGGCTTCAAGCAGATGCACTCAACATTACCTCGGTCCCCAGTACATAAATAGGGTGCCAGCCAACTCGTCACACAGTCAACCCGTCACAGCTATTTTTCACCGACTACTTGCTTGCCTAGATATGACACATGTACATAGAAGCTTCACGACACGTAAAACTACCAACGTGTATGTAACGAGTCGACTGTTAGTTACGCAACTGGTTTATAGCTGCCGCAGAAATGTAAGTGACAAAGTCATAATAATAATAATTAGTACAAAGTACTAATGCTACAAGACTTTCAGGCGCCAAACAACCACCAGTTATGATGATATGGCTAGGCTGCCCGTCTATGATTCTGTTGAGTCTGTGACGAGTTGACTGTGATGACCTGATCATGTGACAGAGCTGACCTTGTGACAAGCCCATAAATACACGGTACGTAAGTTTTAAACACTGTGAGAAACACATCAGTCAGTGGTGGTTAGTGCTACAGTACAGTGCAGTACTGTAAGCAATGCCGAAGTTCAACAAGTTTACATATCAACTATGCACCTTTTGACTATAAGTTAAAAAGGCAGAACTGAGACGGGACGTCAGTTAGTACGATGGATGGAACTGATGACTTACTGAAACAATCTCAGCAATACAGCGACTCGTATTTCCTTTGTCGTCACGAATTGTAATCGGTTTGTCTTCACGTATTCTTTCCATCGCAGCCGGGCAATTCATCTGATGACAATACATTCAGTCTTTCACAATGAACAATCGAAACCAGCTTCAAAATCAATTCATTCTCAATAAAATTCAACAAAAGGCTAAAAATTGCGATACACAAACATACATCATGCTAATCTGAATTCCTATATTTAATGGTACACACAACTGTTGTCGTTGTATAGTATCATGGAGTTGGAGATGCAGAGGTGGCAGTGCAGAAGGACTAAGTAAAACTAATAATATTATTATTACAATAACATGATAATAACACAACTTGCTGTTGATATGAGACTCCTCTGGTACTGTCGATGAAGACTGGGACCACTAGCCATCCCAGCATTTGCTTTTAACTTTAATTTTTAGTCCTCGGACTTATACATATCAGAGCAAAAAACAATAAGTCTACTTCAGAGGCACCTGTTCCAAATGAGCATTTCACACTGTGAATAGAAGCTGGTCCGCCTCCTGTTCAACTATGGTGTCGTCAACACAATGGATGACAGTTGTAAACAACTCATTCCGAGTGTTGCACTCTGTCTACAACTGTTGATAACACTGGCAGTGAGGAGACAGTCGACCGCGGTTTACAACAGCTGTGGTCTAACGCCAAGTTGAACAGGAGGCCATATTAATATATGCAAATGTTTTGTACTTGAAACTCAAACATCTCCCCTGGGGAGCATTTGGGGACGATTGTAATGCAGCAACAGCATCAGCAATCCCAACTTCCTTATAGTGTTCCACAGTAACTATAGGTCAATCTTGCTTAGGGAGAGGTCCACGGGATGGACAACTGGGTGGACTGACAAAGGCAACCATCGAAATATGGCCTCAAGCAGGCCAGCAATAAAAAATACCACGGTTCATCAGAAAATTCTTCAATTCGTCAAACTGACTGTGACAGACTGTTCCACACACTTAGACCAGCGGCAGCCACAGTTTAGTCACTGAATCTGTGTAACATACGTAATTACCTTGCACTTTCTGACAAATTCTTCAACTGACGGATATTCATCATCACTGAGTTGTTTAAATGCAGCTTTGATCTGGACAAGCAGCTTGGAACAGGCTGCAGTGTACCTAAACAAAGGTAATACCTTTCTAATGCAACACAAGTAGAGCTATGATGTTCGCTAACCCTATCGAGCACAGAGAGAATTACACTCATCACTCTGTAATAAACAGCAACAATTTTGCTCTGCAATTCGCCTTAAAATAGTTTGTTTAACTGCTTCGCACATTTGTGCCACGTAATGTTAATAATATTAAGTTTGTACGCTGGCTCTCGATGCACTGGTGGTTACATTTGGTACAGTGAGGGCGGGAACCCACTCTGGTCCATTTTTGTTACACCAAATGTGCACCAGCCATCAACGGCCCGTGCATCAATCACTATACGCTGTTTCTCAAAAAAACGAGCCGACTTTGGCAAGCTGTAGTTTCGACAGTCATGGACTAATTTTGATAATTTTTGGTAAACAGCATCAGCACACTTTCAAAAATGATCTGTGTATTCAACTTTCCCTTCACTTTTACTTACTTTATTTGCTTTTAAATAGCTGCGACGTATATTAAATCATACTAAAGTAAACTACAAATCTCAATATATACAGCTTTTGTTGAACATCCTAAGCATAGCATTAGTATCAATGTTAATTCTGAGACAGTTAAAATGTGACAACATACTCCTTAGATGTCACGGCATCTTTGATATATGCTTTCTCCAAGCACTGCAACGTGTTGATCAGTGCATATAGGTCTGCTGCATTATCGTATCTGTATTATAAAAACAAGCATTAACATGTATTACGTAATTATAATACAACAAAACAATGTTCAGTGCTCAATTATTCCACACATCACACAGCGTTAACTTGTATCAAGGCCGAAAGACTGCACTTTGAAACACTTGTTGTAACTTCTGACACTGCACGTGGTTCCGACAGAAACACTCTTTGTTTAAAAGATTTAACTTTCCTGTTCATAACTTAGCATCAACTGGGAAAATGATGCGTACTTGAGGATTACTATGGTAACCACTTCAGCTACTACACTCTGTTGTAAACATAACTGTTTTCTCGTTAAAGTTAAGAATACTGAAGACAGACTACCTCTGAAATTTTAGTTAAAATTAAAGAACTTTCACCAAGTTATATCAAAATACTTTCACCAAGTTATATCAAAATACTTTCACCAAGTTATATCAAAATACTTTCACCAAGTTATATCAAAATACTTTCACCAAGTTATATCAAAATACTGTCGGGTTCAGTTGTTGAGATACAGACCTCTGCTGTTTCAAATGTATTAATGTCGCAACTGTTGTTATGGAAACCGTGCAACTGGTTCTAAGCCAATTTAAAAACTTTTAACACAGTCAACTGAGAGACGAATAAGGTCTCTCGCTATCAAAAACAATTAGTAACCGCTGTGAGTCGGTGACATTATGTTTGGCATGCTGAACTAACTGGTGTCGCAAGTAAAAGTTTGTTTTTAGTTGTACTGATTTGAGTAACTAACGTTTTTTCAACATTTCACAACTGTAATCCACGATGTGGCCTTAGAGGTCTTGGACCTTGTTCCATAGAAATCCATTTTATGTTGTGTTATGTTATAATCATAGGAGCCTGGTTTTTGAGACAGTGTAGACAAAAAATTAGCTGCAGTCACAACATCACTTATAGAAGTAACACCATCAACTAGAGCTGTCAAGCAATTAATTTCTGTAATCATGTTAATCTCACAATTATTTTTTTTAATCGTGCGTTAATCACAGTTTTAACGCACATTTTACTTGCTACATAACTTACGTTTTTCAATTTGTTTGCGTTCCATTTGCAGATAGACGTCATCGGCCCATTGCTGTTGAATGCTAGTCTACTCCTAGCACTGACGACTGATTACAGTGACTGATTAGTGCAGGTCACTCAACTTACTGACAACTGACAATGACGGAGTCTTTTGAGTTTTGACAATTGTGTGATTGAATAATATTAAACTGACTGATTAAATTAATTTGTTGATTTTATTTGATAAGTGAAATCAAATTTCAAAAATTAAAGAAATGAACGATGTGCTGTCTTTTTGTTGTGTTTTCGTTAAAATTTTTAACAGAAGCAGAGACCGTCCTGCACTGAGTGCAGGCATCAGAGTGTCGCTCGTGGGCAACTGCAGAAAACAGAAGCCCCAGACTGACTAACTGGGAAACCCTCTCTCACAGAACAATCTGATGCCACCGTGAGGCGCCTCCCAGGCAACTGCAGTCGGAGATTGTGCTTGCACATACTGACTGCAGGCTAAGCCAGGTGTTCGCAAGAGGGCTTCCCGCCCAGCCATAATGGCAAAGCGCGATGTGTCTGCTGTGCATCGCAACCCATGTCGGGGAATGACGGGATCTGTGCGGCTGAGAACAGGTACTCTGTGGTGTGAGAACCTGGGCAATATACCACTCTGGCTTCCTAATATCCTCTAGATAGGAGCTTAGGGATTACTCACCATAATCAATCAGCTAGCCATATGAGCAAGAACAGGGAGCTCTGACTACCTTTCTTGCCGCAGCTAATGAGTCAATCGGAGGTGGGAACCAGCCTTGGCCAGGGTGATGAGTGTCTGGGGCATGGGTGACGTGTTCCCTCTGTGGTAGGACTCAGCACACACACCTAGGACATGCTCGAATCCCTGCCTGAGTGGTATCTCCTTAGTATCGATAGCATTTTGGGATCTGAGGAGACCAACTGCAGTAATTTCAAATTAGTGTAATCATTTTAGTGTGTCCTTAGTATCACACAACTTAGATTGCCGGATAATCGGAACTAGAAAGGAGGACACCAGAGGGGAACCTCGTTGCCTTCATAGAACTGATCAAACTATTAGTCTCAAGTGCAGAGCTAGATGTTTAGTCCCTAGTCAAACTAGAATAACTTTTTCTGTGGATGGCCTATGGACCCACTGGCGGTCTTGGCCTACAGGGCTGAACAACCTCATTGGAACTGGAACACATCACTGAACACACAACAGAAGCATCTATGACTTACTGTTCCCGCTCTCTCGCCGTCCGATACAGCTTCACTTCCTGCAACAGCAATTTGCATTTTGCATAATTACCTGAACTCAGCAAAAGACAAAGAGAAATGCACAGTAATCGTCACCCAACACTGAGATTTTAGATTTAAATTTATTAAATCTATGTTCTGACATTCACCGAGCTATATTTAGATAATGGCTCTAAACCCATCATTTTTGAAATCAAAGACAAGCAGTCCACTGAATTAAAATCAATTATGAGTTTACATTAGCTTCTTGTTCAAAGTACTTATTAATAAGCTGTGTAAAAGTAGAAGTAACATTATCAAACACTTACTTCATATAACTCTGGTCTGTTGACATCTACAAGTCATAAATATTGTGACAGTTAAACTTATAACACCACTGCAAAACCAAATAACTTTGAGAAATTTACAAATAACATCATAAAATTTCATTATTTCGCACAAGCAAATGACAATTTTTTTTAAATACCCAGTGGAGATTCTGCATTCTCCTGTAAGTGATAATGTTGCCAGGAATAGAAACTATGTAATTATGAATTTACTTTAATTGTCCACCGTGAACACTGTTGCGTTGTATTTGCACTCGATACTTTAACTAAAGCTACAGATTTTCAATGACATGGAGCATCGTGATTCGTGAGACCGCTTTGCAATAGTTCAGCTTCTTGTTAAACTGACAATTATTAACTATTACATAACTTCAACTGTATATCGACCAGGAAACACTGCAGAAGACACCAGCTACATCAAGGATCATCTACACCCTAGACCCCTAGCTTTAAAACGGCATAACATAGTCAATATATGGTTTATTTACGTGAAAATTTCAGACACTATAGCCGAGGGAGTGTTCATTCAGCAAATCTGAAAATAATTTGTCTTTTAGTTAAATGTTCTTTGCTAGCAACAGTTTAAAGACATCAGTAGAAGTGCTGATCGACAGCTACAGTCCGGCGCCCATACCATTACGCCACGACGAAGATAGGTCATTTAACCCGGTCAAGTGTTCCCCATCACCTGCCCCCAGTCAAGCGCCCCCTCCCAGTCACTTGCCTCCTTGGTCAAGCTTGGCCCACACTAAATTGCCAATACTAGCCGCGTATCCGTATCTCGCAGCGGGCTACAGAAATGGAGATCACTGCGAGATATGGATATTGGTCATGCGGCCAGTAGCCTATTGGCAGTTTAGTGTGGGCCTTAACCAAGGGGGCAGGTGAGGGAGGGGGCATTTGACTGGGGCAGGTGATGGGGGACACTTAACCTACCTTCGGCGTGGCATAATGGTAGGGTGTCAGACTATAGCGATCGAGCAGCACTTCTACTGATGTCTCTTTAAACTGCTACTAGCAAAGAACATTTAACACAAAGACAATGTAATTTTCAGATTTTCAAACTCAGCATTCCCTCGGCAATATTACCTGAAATTTGTAAATAAACCGTATATTGACTAAGTTATGCCGTTTGAAGCTAGGGGGTCCGGTAGAACAGTGTTATATGGCCAACCATTTACAGTTAGTGTGGTAAATGTTAGCCATTGTTTTCCATGGTGGAGTTAAAGAAGCTACTCCATCAGTCAGTATACTGAGTGACCATACACAGCACGATACTGTGGGACCACAACGTTTTGGCCTACATGTTTCGAAGTCACCTGCGGCTATCTGTGATAGAAATGACGTACACTGTAGTGTTTGTGGTTGACCTATGGTCTTTTTTAAGTTATCTGAGGTACAGTTGACATGATCTACTGGTAACGTGTTGGCCTTGATCAACGTAGTTGCGCTAAATCAGACCCAGTTAGTACCCGGATGGGTAGGTAAATCATCTCGGTATGTAACCAGCCAACTAGGTCAACTCAGCCTTCTACCCTCTGTGGGACGGTAAAAGGAGTATCAGCTTTTGGTCTGAGTAATAATAACAAGAAGCTCTGCTGTCGCAAAGAGGCCGCACGATGCATCATGCATTGTGTCTGTATAGCTTCAATACAAAACGTCGAGCACAGTCTTTTATTATTCGTTGTTTCGGCTTCAGATATACCACTGCGTACAATTAAATTCTTTTATGTTCTCTTCTCTTCGGCGTATGCTGTAGGCCGTCACAAACAAACATTCGCTGGTGAGTCGCTGACTGTGCGATCTACACTGCATGGTCGTCGGTAACTGTTTTTGTCACTTCGTAGTTCGCACGTCCAGCAATCGATCGATAGCCAGTGGTGTGTGGCCGACTGTGTCATATACTCAGCTTCATCGTTGGTAAATGTTTTTGGCACTTCGCACGTCCAGCAATCTTCGGTAGCCAGCTATTAGACCAGAATCGCGATTTCTGCCTATACACCACCTGCATTCGATGCCCCCATTACAGGGGGTTCCCGTCGGAATATCGGTACCCCCTTCGGTACGGAAAAACTAGAATGGTGTGGCTACCCAATGGTGAAAAAATTTCGAAGATATGTTTATTCATTTTGACATGATCCACGAACGTGACAGACGGACACACAGACACCGCATAACAGCTATAGCCGCGCTTATGCATAGCATCACGCAGCAATAAATAGTGATGGTGGGTGTAGACTCTGGCAGTCTGTACAGGCTGACTCACAGCCTAAGTCGTCTTGCTTCGCTTGGCCTTGGGTTGGCAGCCGCTTGGTGTCGTTCTACATTCATCAAATGAACCGGGAGAACTCTCACAATGGCTCTGCATGATGACAGCACCATAAACATTGTTTTGGTATTATTATTATTATTATGGCCAGTGATATATATACGGGTCCGTACGGCGACAGCTAATGGCTATTCGTACGGCAATAAGTTTAAATAATATTCACCACAGGGCGAAAACAGTACGCACATTAGAAAACACCCACATCCCACAATAACATGTAAACTTAAACAATAACTTTAAGGTAGGGCCAAAGGACTGGGGTGGGCGTTAATGTGTCTATAACAGGCACTAACCATTACTCCTGAACCCTAACCGACCCACAAGCACCTACACCAACTGACTGTATCACAAAAAAATGGACAGAGATATTAAACTTGCATTTTTTCAATTCATCCGATCAGCTAATAGAAAGATTTGATCCTCTCCTACCTTCATCACATATACACCGTGATCCAAAAAAACCGCCCCCCCCCACCAGCTGACTGTCTATAGTCAAGTACAGCGTTCGTGTAATGTCACGATATTTTACTATAATGAACGTAAAACTAATCTGATACAGCAAGTCACAGTTTGTGTTCGAAATGTCCATCCAGAGCTTTGACACAAGCACAGAGACGAGTGCGCCACTGACTGACTGCAGTATCGACGATGCGCTGATCGAGTTCATTCCGTGCAGCGACGATACGTTCCCGTAGTTCACTCGTGTCCTTGACG
>Ga0209149_1000921_pt1 | contig 13680 bp, 9 predicted proteins | sample WorMetTyACAVOLI2_FD_187423 | JGI IMG/M metagenome (GOLD analysis project Ga0209149, IMG submission 187423) | Marine gutless worms symbiont microbial communities from Max Planck institute for Marine Microbiology, Germany - Olavius algarvensis... ... | reverse complement strand
ATGCGTGTTCTACTGTCGACGTGTCTGTCTGAATGTGGTGCTGTTGTTTCAGCTGTCGACGTGGAGCTGTGGCCTTGAAGACACTGATGATTCACACTTGTACTTCTGCCCTGATCAAAGCAATGTTGTGTTTGCCAGTGCTGCCGATGGCTGGGGATTCAGGTGTCGTTTATTTTGTTATTTTACTGTGCATCGTCGTGAAATTTACTGAAAGTTGTGCATGTTGTTGAACTTCTCATTGTTTAACTGCTGTCACTGGTTTATAGTTCTCGTTCTCTGTTGATTATTTTCTTGTTTTTACTGTCCCACATTTTGCTTTAGTGCATTGGTAAATTGGTAAATAGTGCATTGGTGCTTTAGTACAACGGTACAAGCTTTGGGTTGCAGGGAGGATATGCCATTAACCATTAAGGTTCAGGGCCAGGACGTCATGGTAGTCGAGAAGTTTGTCTACCTTGGCTCTCTTATTCACTCATCAACCAGAAGCACTTTTGACATCAGCTGCGGAAGTGCCATCACTCGTGCTGCCATGCAGAGCTTAGAAAATCAGATTTGGAGGTCACGGCTCGCCATCTCAACGAAGTTGAAACTGTACAACACGTGCATCTTACCATTATTTCTGTATGGTTCGGACTGCTGGGTGATATCTAAGACGGACACACATAAGATTGATGCACTCGACCAGTGGTGTCTGCGTATGCTGCTTGGCATCAAATGGTACCGATTTGTTTGGAACGATGATGTATGGAGGCTAACGAAACAACCTAAACTCACTGCTATAATCCGGTCGCGCCGGCTTACTTTGTTTGGGCATATTGTGTGCATGGACGACACGCAGATGCCAAGAGGATCCTGTTAGCCTCCCCTCCGGCAGACTGGAGCAGTCATCCCCGCATCATGTGGCTCAGCACCATCCAACATGGTCTGAAACAACACCACCTTACGCTCTCCGAAGCAGCAGATTTGGTTCAGAACCGCCCTCTGTGGAGGATGATGTCGATGTATGACGCTACGCAATCTTAGAGTTGTGTCCCAGAAATGACGACAACGACGCATTGGCAGTGCTGCTTGTGAAAAACCCCGTCAGGCACAACCAGCTAACCATGTACCAGATCAACTTGGAAAATGGCCATAAACTGCTTGTGTATGAGTTTACTAAGGTTTTGTGCGTCGTGTTTGTAGCCGACTTCACTGATCAGTGCATAATTGTCAGATGCTCTTGAATGCTATTATTTCGAGATATTCGGGTGTCACTTAAAACGGTGATCACCACCTGAGCCACAAATCTATATGTAGCAATTGTTATCATTACGATAGTTACATGCAACCTGTTCAGTTGTTTGTGTGTTTGTTATATGTGACTTAGTCATTTTCCATGCAGTGCCGTTTGCCGCTCTCGTCATTCTTGTGAAGTTCATGGTTAACTACTGCTAGTTCAAGCACTCTTGGCTTCAGTATTTTGAACCCTCAGTATTTTGTTCCACTACAGACAGTCTCCTTCAAATTTTTTTTATATTTTATCTGCTCACATTCTGTTTTGTGCATTCTGTTTTTTAATTTCTTTTGTCTAGAGCCATATGTAATTTTACTTACATGTCTGGATGCAGGGTGGAACAGTTTGCACGATTGTATGCAAAGAAGGTTGGTGTCAGTGCAGCGGTGTTACAACAAACACTTTGGGGCGACTTCTATCTTGACTCAAAGACTAAATCTGTGAAGAAAGGAGCTCAGGTCAGTCTGATTTACTGCTGGCATATCTGTTAATGTATGTATACTTTAGTCAATGAGCAAAACGATCAAGGCTCAGGAGGAAATAGAAACCAAGAACGCAGCCATAAAAATTGAAGGTAAACCAGATGATTACGTCAACATTACATGCATGGCCAGTTTTGTACCGGTGTCTAAAAAAGTAGTCAAAACTTAGCATGGTTGCAAATATGTAGAAATGTGCTAGCTCATTTTATATGTTGACATGATATATATTTCTTTGATGTTTAGCATGTTGTGATGTAGAAACATTTCCTCTGCGTCAATGCCTGCTGTTATGGATAATATTTCCCTCTAATTTGGTATTTCAGCTGTGGTTTTAAAATTTGTTTTTAACGAAGTGTGGTGTATTTATAGGCAAAGAACAAGAAAACTTTGTTCGTCCAGTTGATCCTGGACAATATTTGGACTGTTTACGACGCTGTGCTCGTGTCTCGGTAGATCACACACTTTCTCTTTTATGTTAGATTGCCAATTGTTGTTATGTGTTTTCTTCAGCTACACTTTCAGTATTTCACTTTTGATGTTGTTGCGATGACCAGTGATAAAGCGATGATTGCGAAGATCGTTGGTTCACTTGGACTTACGTTGCCGTCAGTTGTCACGGATGCCAAGACACACTTACAGTCGTTGTTCAATCAGTGGCTGCCGTTGTCACAAGCTGTTCTAGGTACAGACTTCTGTCAGTTTGATGGCATTTTCGCAAATTATTGACTGATCTTATTCTCACTTGCAGTGATTGAGGTATCTATATTCACACTAGCTGACATTAATTGCTAAAATCTCGTATTTACAAATGCCTCAACTGCATGGCATGTTGATTGCAGTGTGGACCGTGTTCGTGTTATAGTACACTGGTAATGTGGTGACTATGTTGCCGATCGTGTATTGTTGAAAGTAGTGTGGTCGTTACACTGTTAATCACAAGCATTGCATGCATGGTTTGCTGCACTGCACGGCTGCTATAGCCACTAGTGTTACAGTTACTAAGCTGCCAGTGCATGGCAGGTTTATGCAATGGTGATCTCCTTCTGTCTGTCTGTCTGTCTGTCTGTTGCCTCAGTTGTGAAGCAGCTGAAGCGGCCGAATACTGGCAGCCCACATTGGCCGCCTCTAAGGATGTCCCATATGCATTCTTCCCTCCTGAAAAACTTCCATCTTGTGAAATTTTTGGTTGTGGCAGGGGCTTACTCATGACGTGCATTAATGTGCAGCACTTGTTTAAGCGTCGCTAATTAGGCCAATTATGCCACTTTGTAACGCATGCATTGCTGTTTGTGGGCTTTTGTCCGAATGCACACAGACAGACAGTGAGACAGTCAGACAGACAGACAGACAGACTAACTGATTATGATGGTGATAAATTCACTCACATGATACGTGTATGTATTTGTGGTCTGTGTGGCACAGCGATGGTCTGTGAGCTGCTGCCCAGTCCACTGGAGATGAGCAGCGATCGCGCCGAGAAGTTGCTCTGTACACGTAATCATTCATTTGCTATGATGCCGCCGGCCACTCAACAACTCAAACATGGTAGCATCATTCTCTGTGTTACCATCAGCGTTATGTCATCGTCATTATAAAGTATTGTTATTATACAATGTCACTGTATGTAATAATGTATCCCATTGTTTTGATTTCCAAAGTTTTACACCATGTTCACAAAAAACGTCCTCTTTTGTTTTTTCTTAATTTACTTCTAGAAAAATTGATGAATTGTAATGAAAACTTTAGCCAGTGTAGCAGGGAGAATGCTCAGTCTACGTATCTAAAATAATTATCCATTTGTTAAATATTTTTTGCTAACAGCAATGTAAACTGGACGTCAGTAACAGTGCTGTTGCAGCAATGGGTTTTGCCATTGAAGATAAACATTTCGTCAGATGGTTGTGGCTAAAAACACTGATCTGAGAAAATGACAGCAGTTGCAGTGTTGACCCACATCTGTACAATGGTAGACTGCACACTGCTCGCACAACTGCGAATATTGATAGAATTAAAGATCTCATACTAGTTTCATTGAAAGTGTCTGTGGCCCGTTAAGATTCTCAGTCAGGAAACGTTTTGTAGAATGCTTTGCTTCATACTTTTCACTCACTCACAACCATTTAATGAAATATTTACCATCATTGGTGAATTCCATTGTTTTCACAGCACTTTTACTGATGTCCACATTACACTCACGTTAGTAAAGAATATTTAATCTAACAACTAGACAAATTATTTTTAGACTCACAGAATCAGCATTTATATCTCAGATATATTGGTTGATATATTAGTACACATTTGTCAGTTTTGCTAGTGTTTATGCAAGAATACTAAGGAAATGTTTTTCATGAACATCCAGTGTAATAATTAGAGTGTAGCAGCGTATCTGAAGAGCTATAGCACAACAGAACCATTAAAAGAACTGGTTGAGAATGCTGCATGTACCACTGCTGTATATTTCATCAACAGACCGAAACGATGCGGTTTTACACAGTTTTAATCCGCATAAATTACGTGACATATTTACACTACATGTGACATATTTACACTACATGTGTATGACATATCAGCAAACATACTGATGCATGCATCAGTGACCTTTTCTTGTGTTGCACAGAGGTACCTGTTTTACAGTCTTGGGGCACTTGTGATATCTGATGTGAATTTGCTGTGATTGTTGACTGGCCGTAGCAGTGCCAGTTAGTGGTCAGCTGTGTATTGAGGCTTATGTTTGCTGTATACAAGCTCCTTGTACCACTGCTGTATATTTCATCAACAGACCAAAACGATGCAGTTTGACACAGTTTTAGTCCTCATAAATTATGTGACATTATTTACACTACATATATATGACATACCAGCAAACATACTGATTAGATGATAAGAAAAACCTAGTCATATACACCGTTATCTCTAAGGTGGTTTTACTGTTAAGTAAGTTTTGTTATGCTGTGGTAGATTTTCTGGCATGCAGTTCGAAGGTGGAAGCTCCAGTGATAGTATTTGTCAGCAAGATGTTTCCCGTGGAAGTTCGGTGTTTGCCACAGAATCGAACACGGTAGATGCTGTGATTTGACTGATACAATGTGTGCCATGTACAGATTGTGGGCTCGATAACTGGATACATCTGTGAGTGGCAACGACTAATAACGAGTGTCATTGCTCGTCAGTGATTAAGTGTTTTTACCAATGGAGTGCTTTGATACTGTTGTTTAGACAGTGGTTTATTTCGTACTGCAGCCATGACAAGCTGGATTAACATAAAACAAATTTACATAAATAAATGAAATGATTGCAGGACAACAGTTGAGACTACGTATATATATAGCGATAGGTTACTGGTAATGTTTTAAACAGTACAGTATAAATGACTTGCTAAATTTAACAGTGTTTATTGCCAACGATTGAAAACATTTTTTGCCGAACAGTAAGAGCACTTGGCTTGTAAAAATTCTGCTTCCAGTGATTCTTGTTTTCAAGACATTTGCAGGCCGAACCTGAAGTAACTGAAAAAATAGGTTAGGTAAACGGAAACTGAGAGCAGTGAGTAATAGTAAAAAATGAGGATTTTTGGAGTCCATTAAATTGTTACCGGTACTAATATCTGGAAATTCCTGGATTGCTGGCCAGTTAATGTCATGACAATGAGTTAAAAATAATGCAGTGATAGTGTGGCCTACTGATCGTCATTATTGCATAGCTGCGATAAGACTTCACTACACACAATGTTGGCATAGCAGGTCGACTGAAAATGCAGGACCAGAAAATGAAGGACCAAAAAGATGAAAGAATGGAAAATGCAGGACTGAAAATGCAGGAACCATATGTCAGAGGTAGAAAATGCAGGGCCTGAAAATCCGGGACAAGAAAACCAGGACCGGAAGATGGAGGACCAACGGGTCGGAAGCTGATTACTCAATTTATTTACTAGGCAATTATGAAACCATAATGTTATAGTGTGCTCTGCAGTGAAAATTTGCGTGATTGTATAGTTGTAAAACAGTCACTGTCCACTCAGTGTAAACCTCTACACAGTCATGCATAAAGATGCAGTATCATGCTTATGGGGGTTTGGCACATGGGGCACTCGGGGTGTCGGAGGCAGGCAGCAGTGGCAGACCCAGGATGCAGCGATTGATATCCTTGATGTTGTCGTGGTTCTGATAATCTTCTTTGAGGCCAAGCTTGTTCACGCACTTTAACACACCCTGTGAGTGGTGAAACCAGCAGCAACTGGAGACTGCGATACTGCTTAATACTTTCTGAAAAGCAGCAATGGTCACCTCCCTAAGTCGGCCATTACATGCTCGGGGACAAACTCCGGCACGAGATCATGCGTCACTGCAAACACCGCTCGATGCAACACGTATGTCTTCTGTTTCATCTGTGCATACATGTACCTGACAGGAAATGGCTCGGCGTCACAATGGGTGAACACTGTCAGCAACTGATAGTAGATGCCTGGAACCACCTTGAACGTAGCATCAATGCAGATGTTCGTGCATTACTCGGCTGTGTTACACATGCAACAGTTGTCACCTTTCGTGTCTGCTCACTGTATCTAACGTAAAAGGTTTGCCACATTCCTAGGTGTTCCTGCGTTTTCAGGTCTTGCATTTTCCACCTTTGACACTTGGTCCTGCATATTCTGGTCTTGCTTTTTCAGTTTCCCTGGCATGGCACAGGAAAACAGTGATTGATGGTATAATCGTCTGTCGCAGCTGCACTTGATTGCTAAGAGTTGCATTGTTTCTTAGTTTTAATGAGTCAGTCCTACTGTCAATGTCAGCAGTTATTATCTTCAAAATGTGCCAGTGGTGCAGTGCTTAATCCACTGGATCTGGATCCATATCTTGTGAATATTTGTCTCCTGCTTAGAGCTGCTGTACGAATCTGCTGTTCATGGATGGTGTAAGGCAGGACATCTGGCCAAAATTGCTCCAGTGATTCAGAGGAATTCTCATCTTACACGTGGACATGCTGATCACTCAAACAGTAGAATGCACTGTATTAAAGGGCATCTGTATTGTATTCTGGCCGTCTTGATGTTTAGTCTTGTGCTGTTGTTAGGCCATTGACTGCGGAAGAGATAGCACAGCGCCGTGGAGCACTGAAACGACGTTTGGCTGAGAAGAAAGAACACCATGTTTCTCAAGACAGTGCCAGTGCCACTAGTGAGCTGTCATATGGTAATACGGACTGTTTTAAGAGTAACCTGCTTACTTACTGGTTGCTTATATGGTATCGGTTACCAGTAGTTTTTGAATGTGTTTGTGTGAAAATTGTGTAAATTATTAAGTACACATGTTGTCATAGTGTTGTATCACAAACGTTCTTGTTTGAAGTTTGATTTTGATACATTATGGCATTGTGGTTAATTTTGAGTGAAATGACTTCATGTGTTCGTCTATGTTGAGTCAGATTTCGTTTTCTGTTCAGTGCATTCTAGTGATTTGTCTGACGTTTAGCTGTGGATGTGAAACCGTTACCAGAGGAAGAGTCGTCAGTGAATGGTGATGACCAGCAAGTATTTATTGCATTTGCGCGAGTCTTCAGTGGTGTCGTCCGACGTGGTCAGATGCTCTACGTTCTTGGACCTAAACATGATCCGTGCAAAGTTCTGGATTCTGTGAGTCTGTTATCTAAATGAGAAGAGCTTGTTTGCATTTCTGCCACGTTTTAGTAATCACAGCAATGTTTAACACTTTACATAATTGACATTCCAACTTTGGAGCACAAGGAACACTGTTGATAAACCTTCTAAAGCAGAATATCAGAGTCACAATGTCATCTTGTTGCTTCCTGTCTGTGTCTCCCTTTTGGGCTTATAACCCAAGAATGAAATGACTTTGAAAGTTCAGATATGCACATATCGTCGTATGTTTTCACATGGTTTCACTGGTTGTATGTAGTGAATGTAGCTCACGATATTTTAATGAAAAGGGTTAAAGGTCACAGTAACCGGGCCTCGAGTCATGGATACAAAATGTGCTGTAACTGATGAGCAGTTGGTCATAGCGTCTTTAACCTTGGTGGCAATGTTGTACCCACCAAGTATCACAACTTACACAGCTTAAAGTTCAAAGTTCAAGGTCACGAGGTCAACATATCTTATACCTGGCGATTGCGCTAGAGTAGCTGACAAGCAGCCACACAAACTTCAGACTTGGTCTGTTTATCTCACTCAACAGTGCAGCTGTACAATAGGCCTGATCTGTTTTCTGGCCAGATGGCATAAAAGGCAACCTAAACGAGGCTTTAGTTTCATCAGGTTTTGTTGTGTTTACGTTAGTAGTTGTCGTTAATTGTTGTTTATGTTTTGTGTCGTCACTTGGTTGTAGTTATAGTTGTATTGCTGGTACCATCCAAGTGATTCAATCAATCAATCAATCAATCAATCAGAAGAGGATTAGAGTTACTGCGAGACCACTATTACAGTGCTAATAAATAAAGGATCGTTAAAATAAAAAAAGTTTTCAATTGGTGCTGGAATGACCGCAGTGTTGATGCCGAAACGACTGTGTCTGGTACCATCCAAGTGATTGGTTAGGAAAACTGTTTTTTGCGTCAGTCAAGTGATGGCTGGGAGGATCGTCTCCGAAATCACCTGTAATCAAATAGTCAGAAGAACCAATAGATGAATGCAACCTTGAAATTGCAGAAGGGGGGGCTGCATATCGTGTCAGCTGTCGGGGCCTCACGTCTTATTGTTTGCATTGTGATAGAATCTTTGCTGCCAATGTAGTTGTGCAAGTTTGTAGAGATGACCTGTTGCAGAAATCGGCATTGGATATAGAGAGCTGCACTGCTGGAGACTTGGAAGATATCTGTAGTGTGCAGATTAATGATCTGTACATGTTTATGGGCCGTGAACTGGAGGCTTTGGATGAGATTCCTGCTGGCAACATATTAGGTATATATGTAAGCTGTTCTCTACCAATACAAATATCACATTATATTGGACATATTTCTCATTGTTATTCTGCTGAAAGTTCAAGTCTTTGTTTCGTCATTCTTTAATAATTTTCGTTCAGGGAGAGGTAGTTATTAATACAGTTTGCACATGAACAGAAATTATTAAAGAATGACGTAACGAAGACTTAAAATATAAAGATATAAATGGTTGATTCTATGAGTCTCCCTGTGATAGCTGGTTTGGCATTGATGTTGTTCGCATGTGTTCCTTTGTCACTTTGTTTGCAATTTTATGGGGAAAACAATCACAGTTAATGTTATGAAACTTTTAGAATGGATTGGCGATGGCACTAGGATCATTTCGTGCTTACCGGTGTACATTTTTGGCCAAATTGAACACATCACAAGGCGAAAATGTATATATATATATAAATTATGTGGTATTTGTGAATGTATTATGTATACCTCAGTGGTGTTCACCAGGTGGCAGCACCCTGATGTTACTATGGTGGATGTTGATAAAGCTGCCGGGATGAGGATGTCACGGTTTGTGCTGTAGTGTCATGTGTAGAGTTAAAAATCACTTGAAGCTGATAAGATGGCATGTGCTGTAGGCATTGGTGGATTAGAAGATTATGTTCTCAAGTCTGCTGCACTGTCAAGCACTATAGCATGTCCTGCGTTCACTGAGATGCATCAGGAGGCTACGCCAATTGTACGTGTTGCCATCGAGCCACGCAACATGAGTATGTTAGCTCACTTACTTCAGTGAAGTACTTTTGTTTGTTAGCTGAATTATTGTGTTTATTATTGACATACTTCATAAGTGTATCTTGTCAGTGCGTTGGTGGTGTCGGTTTGGCATCAGGCGGGGCATCTAGCACGTTAAATATTCTACTCTAGTAGTTTCTGAAGGTTTATTTAGGGCGATCTTTCTATCTATCTATCTAAAAAGTCGAGATTAGGACGACGTAAGTGCCGAAACACAACAAGGGTGCCTAACAATGTGAATTAAAAGCATGATTGTCTTTGGAGGACTCAATCTAACACACAGTGAAAGAATAACAGGAAGGTAAACAAAATCAAAGTATGTTTGTCATTTATCATTTGTTTTTCTGTTTTCTGTGTGACTTGGATGACGTTATTTGACATTTACAAATGTAGCATGATGTGAAGGTGATATTGGACGTACAACTATCAAATGAGCACTTACACGAGTTCATGGAGCAAAGCGTGTTGATTCTAAAGATAGAATGTGATACTTTTGCTGATTGTCATGTATTTCTAACGTCTCGTGCACATATGTTTTGTCATATGATGAACTGAAAATACAATAAAGTAAATGTTTATTGGATGTTTTACTGCAGACATTAAGCCGTAATGGCCGTGTTTACTTTGTATGTAGAGTGGGTATGTTGTCATTATAACAGACTTGCCATACAATAAATATGCAGTGAATTGCTGTGTAATGTGCTGCAGTACAATTAGCTCATGCCAGCCAGCTGCCACTAAAGCACTGCTGGTCATAAATCTGACTTTTCTTTTCTGCTACTTAGTCGTCGTCATTTGCAGGTGACATGGACGCTCTGATACACGGCATGAAGTTGCTGAACCAGTCAGACCCTTGTGTCGAAGTTCTTGTCCAAGAAACTGGAGAACATGTCATTGTTGCAGCCGGAGAAGTTCATCTCCAGAAATGTCTCGACGACCTTCGACTTAGGCAAGATTTCCGTAACCACATTATGATCTGATAAAAATATTATTAAACATACTACTACTAGTAATATATATGTTAATAATAGTAATCTATGCTAATGTAGTTCTTTTGTGTATATTGTGTACTTAAGTGTTTTTATATTACTATAAATTTTTAAATAGAAGCCGTGATATTAATACATGTGTCTCTTATATAAACTAACGGTCACAGTGATTTGTAGCATCAGAAGTTGTGTTGCTAATAGTAGCTAGAGCTTGCAGCACACTTGGTATGGGTACAAACTGTGACACTGATGTCAAATTGTACCAACAACAAACTAACTGATCCAGCTGTTATAAGTAAGTGATGTTTGTCACGTATTGTTACCTGTGTGAGAATTATAAAGTGAAAGACAGTGGACAGGCGTTAACAACACGTGCTGATTTGGGTCGCCAGTAGTAGCTGCAGGTCACAATTATAGTATAAGACTTGCTGATGTGTATTTTGTGCTGTACGATTGCAGATTTTCAAGGATTGATATTGATGTGTCGGCACCCATTGTGCCGTTTCGTGAAACAGTCGTTCCAGCTCCGACAACGGACAGAGTTAACGAGTTGATAGAGTGCGACGTCAGCAGACAGCAAGCCGACAGTTCACAGCAGCAGAGTAAAACAGTCGTTGTGACGACTGTCAACCAACAGTGTACGGTACACATCCGTGCCGTGCCTCTGCCGTCCGATATAGTTGATTCACTCGTACATCACAGTCACCTCATCAAGACCGCAAACAAACTGTCATCGGCCGTAACATCAGCAGACAAGTTGGACGTGTTGCGTAGTGTCAGCGAACAGATTACAACTGAGTTGCAGCAGTTTCGACTCAAACTCGAGTCACAATTTGCAGCAGCTGACGACGACGTTTGGTCGAATGCGGCCGATCGTATTTGGTCACTCAGTCGCAGTGGTACAAACATTTTGCTAAACGGCGTCGAGGGCTATGAACGTCCGACGTTGTGGAGTGCACTAGATGGACCAGGTCGAAGTGCAAGCAGCTTGCAAGAGTTTGACAGTGCAGTTGTCAGCGGTTTTCATATAGCTACACAGAATGGTCCGCTGTGTGAGGAACCAATGATGGGAGTCTGCTTTATCATTGAGAAGTGGGATATCTCTGAGACTTCACAACCTGCTGAGGTAGAACTTATTAGAAGCGTGTATTAAATATTAAATATTAATAGCTAATATTATATTATGCGAATTATGATAAAAAATATTGGTAGCTAAGGTCCAGCAGTTCAGATTTTACTGTTGGGTTACATACCGTATTCAAAGAGCGTCAACAGTAATAACATGATAAGATAATCTTAAAGTTGACAGTTTTAAATAAGCATGTATGTCAAACTCAACAATAATCTAGAAGATAAAAGGCGGAATGCAATTCTGCTCGATCTGAGTTTTATTCAGAGTATAGAATAACGTGTGAGTTAAAGAAGTGACAGCCAGTATAACAGCAAAGACGTTTCTATCTTGACCAGCGTGCATGCACTTGGATTCATAATTTTTTTTTTCTATTGCTTCGTACATTGTGACCTAATCTGTAGAAAAATATTTACACGTGTGCTTAATATGCATCTGTTTTTGGCCACTGAGTTGTGTCGCCATCATGTACATTTGTTCTCTCAAATAGCATAATAAATACATGTTGACTGTTACAGACAGACGTCTCTGGTGCTGATGACCTGGCAGCATCTGATTCTTTTATTGAGATGCAATCGGATGATTTAGAGACAGCAGATGATGTTACTGATCAGGATGCATTGCCTAGCAACAGACAACAAGATATCGGCAGACGTTGCCAGTTGTCTGGGCAGCTGATATCCTGTGTAAAGGAAGGTTGTCGCAAGGCGTTTCAGGCCCACCCACAGAGGTTGATGTGGCCAATGTATACTTGTGTTATTCAGGCAACAGCTGACGTTCTCGGTAAGTAGTCATTGCGTGATCTCAGTTTCACTGAAAATTTGGTAGCTAGACACTTATATCACAGATATAAACATATTTAAAGGCAATATAAAGACACCCATCAGACAACCTTTCACCGATTCCAGTACTGCTTCTCAGTATTCTCCTACTTGTCGTTTTTTAACGTCAGTAAATAAACAGTAACTTACTGGCTGGTCACTGAGAAATCCAGTTTAAAATCTTTTATTGGTACCTGGATTTCAGTTTCACTTTCACTTTCGTCGAACATTTAAAGTAACTAGTGGATTTGCTTCTATTAGGGGAGGCCATCGCTGGCTGTCTGTCTCCCTACCCCTTTTGCCCCGCCTTAATACCTGGTTACCCCCACCACCACCACCTTGACCACCTCTCTTGCTGCCTCTTCCCCTATTTGTTGGGCAGATACACTTTCATCATTTTGTCTTGCGTAACAGTCTTGGTGGGTTTTGCCAGTGGCAGTCTTCATTATATGACAATGGAACATTGAGAAAACTGATAGTAAATTTACTTTTAAGAAGCCGCTATAACAGACACGTGGATATTGGTTTCCTGAGTGCACAGTTTGTGATTGGTTCTACTATGTTGTGTGCTGTGGATTGCCGAGCTGTTTGAAGCTGCTGTGTGTTGTTACTAGGCAAGATGTATGCAGTCATCGGCCGGCGCAGTGGCCGTGTCATCAGCGACGAGTTACGCGAAGGCTCATCGATGTTCAATGTGACTGCAGTTCTGCCCGTCGTCGAGAGCTTCGGCTTTGCTGACGAGATACGCAAACGAACAAGCGGTCTGGCTAGTCCGCAGCTTCACTTCAGCCACTGGGAGGTATTGTTCACCATCAGTATAACGTGCCTGTTGCATGTGGTATTGAGGTCGGCCATCCTTCCCGCATTTCCGCTCCCTCCCTCCCCTACCACTACATTGCCATTCGCATGCCTTGGGACTGGGGATCTGGTGAGCTGACACCCCTGTTGCCAATGATTTGCGGCATTTGAGTACTGCAAACGGTTGATCTCTGCCAAATTTGATAAATGGTGACAGTTGTCTGTATGGCCATTTTTAATTTTTATTCCGCTGCCCTCCCCCAAACAAAATTCCTGTGATGCAGTGTGTGTCATTCCCCCTTGGGGGTTGGTTGCCGGTGTGTAGCATATTTGTGAGGTTCTGCTGCTAGATATGTTGTGGGCCTAAGTTATTCTACAGTATTAGTATAAGAATGAGACGTTCGTGGTTTTTATCATATAATAACAAACGGTGCTAAATATATACAAAAGATGCAATATACGATATATAATACAATAATAGATGAAACGATGTAAAATCACC
>Ga0209149_1000920_pt1 | contig 13685 bp, 5 predicted proteins | sample WorMetTyACAVOLI2_FD_187423 | JGI IMG/M metagenome (GOLD analysis project Ga0209149, IMG submission 187423) | Marine gutless worms symbiont microbial communities from Max Planck institute for Marine Microbiology, Germany - Olavius algarvensis... ... | reverse complement strand
CGTGACGCGGTTTGCCAGATGCAGTCCACAGTCTATTTGAATCAATGGATGCTTGCTTAAGAATATCCAATTCCTCATCCCACCAGAATTTATAGAAATTTATCTCAGCCACGAATTAATGTCAACGAAATTTGGTTTGCAGATAAATTTTGACATTCCGAATACAGTAGGAAGTAACAAGTAGGAAACCGGAAGTAGTATTGAGCCGTCGCGGCCACCATCTCGAAAAATCTGTATGACGTCATATTTTGGCATTGGGTGGTCCGATATTGATGAAGTTTGGCAACATTAAGCAGAATAACACGCGGATTATGGTGATATGGTCAAAGTCAAAAGCGGAAGAAGAATTTCAATATGGCGGACGTTTGTTTTTGCAAATAGTTACATCTCGGCCGTGGATTGAGTTATACTGACAATATTTGGCACGCTGATAGACATTGACCTTCTGATGAAAGTGACGTCACCCAATCCGATGTGGAAGTAAAATTGCGCCACAGCGACCGAAATCTTTAAAATCGATAAGACGTCATATTTCCACCGCGAGTGATCCGATGTTGGTGAAATGTGGCATGCTGATGCAGAATGACGTGACAATTACGGCGATGAGGACAAAATCGAAACTGAAAAAAATGACAGACTAAAAACGAAAAATTGCTCATTGGTCGTGCCGGTATGCAAGTCCGTGATGTTACTCCAATGTAAGAGAGTGCGTTTTCGACGGAGTTGCACAACTGCATAATTTACTAAATAGTGGTACTGGCATAATGTACGCACAGCTAGACGGACGATTTTACGGGTATACCGCAGAAATGGCCGGCAACATTTAGGCCTACCTAAAACTATAAGCTAAATTTACTAGAAAAACTGTAAATATAAATGTAAAAAACTGCTGTTTTATAACAACGTTTGTAAGGCCCATAGCAAAGTGACGCACATAAAACAGCAAAAATATTTTCATCACCTCCAGGGCCGTAAATATAATAAGGACTGTATGTATTATATCCACAGCCCTTGAGGTGATGAAAATATTTTTGCTGTTTTATGTGTGACACTTTGCTATGGGCCTCACACATTGTTATAAAACAGCAGTTTTTTAACATTTATATATAACATAGATGCCAAACAGGAAAGCGTTCAGTAGTCGCCTTGTACAAGTTGCGTTATTACGACGGCGATGTCATGCAAGAGCACTGCAGTATATATCGATCATGCACGCTGCTACGGTCTCGTCCGGCCGTGTTTGCACTTTGCAGCTGTCGCCCATAGCAGAAGACTAGATAATAGCACGATTATGTGATGTTAGGGTTACTGAGCACATAGGGTTAGTGTGGGCGGGGCGTGCCGTAGACCGTGGCTTCATTGACTATCGTAACAATATAGCGACTTTTACCAAGGCGCTCACATCGAACATATCGGTACAGCTTATTTATCATTCACCATTATCTTTACAGCTACATAACTCATACACGTAGCCTGATTTTCTCACATACATCAGTTTCAAATACTTAGTTTTCGCTTTGCACACTTTCCCCGACGCTCTGCGTAATGACGGCCAGATAGTACAGCGATGGTACTGCCAATAACCCTACCGTCAATCGGGCACTTCAAAGCGGTAACCCTAACGTTACATTACCAATAGCGCGGCCTGGCATCTACTCACTAATTACATTCCAGCGCAGTCCTAGAAGCCTTTTTAGCGTCGATATGACCGACGTCAGTGTTACAGCGCTCCACAGCATTCCGCCGCCACGCAGAGATGTAGCCTACGTATAGGTCTCCGTCCACAGGTACCAAACACGAATCTATATCGTTTATAACAGAGGGTCTTCTTACGTAAGCAAGCAAACAAGAAGGCTACAAGGCGCCAGAAACAAACAAAAAATACAAATTCCCGACGGCCACATCCTCAGTCAAATATTACGTACTTTTAACAGTGGCTTAAATCGCGCGTAATATCCCTACGAACGCAGCAGAGCTGGCAGCTGGTTCCAAACGTTTCAAACGAGCGACAGCAAACGACCTGTCACTCAGCCGAGTTATGGTCACCGGTACGTCACACGTAGCTTAGGCCTAAATGTGTCACGTGACCACAGTCGGCGACTGACGTCAGACATTCTTCTGATAGATACGGCCAGAGCCATCTAATCTACAGTTCCGGATACGGCGCAGCAACGACGAGTGTCTTGAACATAAAGACGGCCATCGGAAGTCGACATCAGGATATGCTCGACTCTTCATGATACACCATCCCTAGCTTCACACTGTGCCAGTTGACTGACTCCTGAGCAGGTTCACCGCAGCAAGGGAAGGGGAAAGAGAGGGAGAGGAATTAGATGAATTCGCCAGGTAATAAAGAAATGGAAGAGAAGCGGATGGGTAGGGTGAGGAATGGGTGAGTAAGGTGTCTCCCTCAGATTTTGAACTAGATTGACGGCCCTGAGTGTACCAACTGTCACAGTGCCTCGTAATGGTCACGTGACGCGGACACCTGGCCAGTCTTGAAGGGGTTAAACCGCCAGTTGGCGCTGTGGATTTCTGTATCTTCACGCTTAAGCTGGACATCGATTAAAACGAAATAGACGACGTGATGGACTGGGCTCCAGAGACGAGACCGCTCGGCTCGTGCGGCCGGCGCTGCGAGGCACACAGTCATCTGACACTGACAGTCCAACAGATAATGCCGCTGTGGCCAGCAACGTTATGACGACCGATATCTTCACGGATCCGCTGAACCGAACAACAACACGGGAACAATGGAAATCGTCCAGTAGTTGCGTCAATAATATACAACAAGAAACTTAGCTATCGCTAACAGGTCGCGCTCGACATCATATAACGGTCCTTCTGGTCGAATACGACAGTAATTACTCACGTAGGACGTTCGACCGACCGTTGCAATTGACTTCGTACCAACGGCTCGAGGATACGTAGCGTAAGTATTCTATTTTTTGAAGAATGCGTACATACGCTAACGTATTTTATTTTAGCATACGTAAACAAGAATAGAATACGTTGCAACTATACAACACGGTAGTTTAATTAAAACAATAGCAAAGAAGTTTCCAGAATTGTCTCTCGCAATAGTTGCATTGAACCAGGCGGTTCTTTTTACCACTTTGTAAAATTTTACGTGCTTCCATTCGTTACGTTTCGGATATGTCTATGGGTGAATTCAGGTTACAGTACGAAACGTATCATACGCGTATTCTATGTTTCGACAGATACGTACGTAGGCTAACGTATTCTATTTTAGCGTATACTCGTATCCTCGAGCCATGCTTCGTACAATTATGCTGTATTTTTTAGATGCAGACAACGAAACCGTTTCCAGTACTAGTTGAAATGGCCTTGAAAGTCAATCAAAGGTCACTGGCGATGGCACAGTTTATTAGGACACATATCACTTTCTATTAGTGTTCTGTAAGTAGCCTTGTTCTAACTTGTATCGTTTCTTTTAGATATTCAACGTCGAATAATGGCGTGCACTTGAAATCTGAGCTAGGAGACATTCAAGGTTACTGAAAATGGCATCATTCGATATACCATAATGCCACTTCCTATCGGTCTGCCATTTTAAGTACAGCTGTATCATTTTCGAGATACTTGACGACTTGACGTTGAAGAATATCGTGACCTTGAAATCTAGTTAGAGGTCACTCACCCTGCGAATTCATGTACGACCTGTAATTCGACGGCGGGACGTTAGTGATGGACCAGTTTTAAAACTGCGCACAAGCAAGAGGTTTGTCATGCACGCCCACGCGGCTATCGCATCGCGTCGGCCTTGTTCTTACCCCGGGAGTTGGACGGCCTCCATCTCTGTCTGTTGGCGGACGCGTGGAGACGGTCCATGGCCCTGATGTCGGCGGTCGTCGTGGGTGGTCCTCTGACGTCGTCTTCGCCGTCCGACGAACTGTTGTCACTCAGCTCGTCCCTACATGAGCCGGGTTGGCCGTACACGGACTGCGGCGCCGGCACTGGCCGATCCAGCGGGTCCATTCGCTCAACAGTACATTATTCAGTAATTCACCGTATTATTTATCGACCGCTCAGCCTTCGCTGCCATCCTAAAACAACAGCCAACCACATCGTCTTAACCACAGATACACTAACACTGCAAAGCACCACATCCTCGCCCCGGTTCATCGATATTCGCTAAGTGGCGTTACCATCTTTGGCCCAGCAACCTTGATTTTTGGACATTTTGGCCCAAATTTGTCCGGACTGTAATGGAATGTTTCCACGGCCATTCCCGAATTATTTTGAAAGTTTCAAGACGACAGTTTTAATCGTTCTCCTGCAACCTTGCGGACAAACACACACACACACAGCGCCCAAAATAATACCTCAACGGCTATCGCGGGACAAGATAATGAATATTTTTTTTAGATTTGTGACTAAACACTCGTATCTCTAGCAAAACAGAAAGCGCTTCCTAAAACGGCAGTCGGCAGAAATCGCTGCCCTCCGTCTGCGTGTCCGTCCGTCTGTCTGTCGCGTATTTGCCAACACCTTTTTACCACTAAACAGAGGCCTGAGACTCGGGAAACTTTGCAGCCAAATGGCACAGAAAAATGTGACAAATCTCCAACAGAAAATACGCCAAAAATCCGCAAAACTGTATCAGGACACAAATTTCAGTTGCACTTTTATATACGGCACTGCCTACAGAAGTTATGTAAGCTTAACTGGGCTTTTCAAAGAACCCATTATTGGATCCCTACAATCCAAGATGGCTGAGATCCGCCATCTTTAAAATCGGCATGGCGTCATTTTTTTCTGCCCAGGGTAATCCGATTTGGATAAAATTTCGCAGACTGGTACAGAATGACATGTCGACTGCGGTGATGTGTGGAAATGGAAACCAGATGTAGAATTCCAATATGGCGGAAGTTTGGGGGAATTTAGTGGCATGTCATCCCAGAGCCACGTATCACAGTGCAGGGTGCTGCCACTTGGTGAGTTCACTGTCATGATTCCAGAGCCACATGCCATATTGCAGGGTGTAACAATTCCATCCGGCATATTGAAAATCGTTTTTCGCCATATTTTATTTTATTTTGTTTTTAATGCAGTTTAGGCTTTGACGAGCGGCGGTTTTTTCGTGTCGTCTCCGATACACTTGTTCGAAACTCATCAGACACTCAGTGCGGGAAGAATAAACTGTAAGTGACAGACCCGTGTAAACGCAATACTATGCGGTAAAGTATACTGTTGAAAACATTTCTGTATGGCAGTTAGTCGATCGCGACACATTGTGACTGCCTGCTTGCTTGCGGATTAGAAACATTCTTACTTACTCACTTACGTACTTACTGTTTACGACAGTATGTGTTTGTGCGCACAGAACTAGAACTTCAGCAGCGTTGAAGGACGATCCCGGCTGACGGTTAGCACATTCAACGCCGTCAGAAATGGAACGAAACTAATCAACGAACACAAACATTGGACCTTACAGAGCAAATAAACCGTCGTCGGACCACACCAGACGTCTGTCAGCTGATGAAAAGGAGGCTGCAAAGGTGCGGGCGAAGTATGCTCCAAAATGCGATCCGCTTAATCCTAAGACAACGTGGTTCGGAGAGCAAAGTCACAGCAGTTCCAACTGAACATTCCGTGCACTCTGCAGCGAATTTTTACACGTACATTTTAGATCCGCAGCCGGTTTTTGTCGCGCTCAGCGCATGGCGGCGTGTCCGTCCGTACGTCTGTCTGTCTGTCCGTCCGTCAGTCACACGCTGGTACTGACTCAAAACTAATGATCGCAGGATCGTGCGGGTACCTCAGGCACTCTAGTTTTGTATACCAACCTTCATACCCTATGTCCCGTGGGAACCTCTTGCGAGGGCTCCAAACGAGACTGGGGTGAGTAAAACGACAAAAAAAACGGAGATTTTCGACCAATAAGTCGTTATATCTCGGAGACGATAGAAGATAGTCACATAGTTACAATGGAAGACTAACAAGAAGTCGCGTACGAGCTTTCGACTGGCACTAATGGCAATTTCGGTGACCTTGAATGACCCTGAACGACCGCAACGCACCATCTTACACGATACAGCTTTTCTGGAAATCGCTATGTAAAAGCGGATGAAAATAGACCCACACTATCAGCAGCAAAAGATAGTTCTGGGTCTATAGATTTCAGAGATGTACGTATCGTGCATAAATTCGCAGGGTGACTGACCCCTAACTAAGATTTCAAGGTCACGATATTCTTCAACGTCACATATCTCGAAAATAGTACAAGATAGAACTATACTTACATGCGGGGGCGTCTATCCCCCCAACAGCAGTGGCACAGTCCCCCCCAAACTTCCCCATAAACAGTGTCGGAGGAGCACAGATCCTCCTTGTCCCCCAGAAAGAGAACGCAATTAAACCATTTGTACTTTTGGTTATCAAAATATTGTCGCGATAGTTGAGCCACTGTTAATCTTATGCAACTGCTGAGTGTTTAACTGAAGAGAGCAATAATAGATAGTAGGCCTACTCACCTACAAGTCCTAGTTCATGTCCACTTTGATCGAAATAAAACTTTTCTAACGTTACGTTTGTTGCTCTCGGCAACATTTCACGTCTATCTTTGCTTCCCGCGAAATGTCAAAGTTAATTTCTCCCCCCCCCAATTTTGACGATGGCGCAGCTGCGCCATCAAGGTATAGGAATAGACGCCACTGCTTACATGTACAACGGCAGACTGATAGAACGTCGTAAATGATCTATCGAATTGTGTCATTTTCAGTGACCGTGAATAATCGTTAACACAGATTTTAAGGGCACGCCATTATTCGACGATTAATATCTCAGAAGCAATACGAAAGTAGTTACTGGAGACCACTAACAATAAGTGATAAGTGGCCTATTTAACTGCGCCATCGCTAATGACGTTGATCCACCTTCAATGTCATTTTAGCGATTTCGTCTTAAATTAGTGTAGGTCTACTTTCCGGTTTCTGACTGAAAGTCCAGGTGATCTAATAAAGGACTTTTACGTGCACTTCTGAGCGTGACGTGTCAGCGATACTGCGATAGCTACGTTTCTTGAGAGTCTACGTCCGCAACTGTTATGCCACACATACACAGCTAGCGGACCGTTCGCAGGCCGTCAAACGTCTGCTAATCCGAGCTCGTATAAACGGACACGTTCGCCGACCGCGCGTTTCCGAAAGAAAAGGAGGAACAGCGTCGAGGCAATTCGGGAGATTGCACTAGTGGCGTCGGACGGGACGAATGATTGCGGGCCGGAACACGTCAGTCGGGTCCGTTCAGTCAATTAGTTGCGCACCGACGCCATCCAAACCGCAGCTATCCATCAGCAAGCCGGCCACACCTGCCTCGCACCCTACCTTACACGCAACGTAATATATCCGGCGCCGCTGGCACTGCCGGATGTGTGACGGACTGCCGACTGACATCCATAGCAATTTGGCGATCCAAGAAACTACAAGGTGGTCCAGAAAGCAACACCATTTTCTTTGAATGCTCAACATTTAAAACGCCTATATCAATTTGCAGGATTTCTGTTAATTAAAAACGAGTCAAACTGGCTTCCTTATTTACTTAGTTGTTTATTTATTTACTTATTTATTTTTCGGTCAGTTTCTGCTTCACTGACTCAGGCGTTTTAAAAATGTGAGCAATCAACCAAAGTGGTCTCACCTTTTGGGGCCACCCTGTATATACGACAGAAAATTGGAGACCAGAAGTAACTAGGGGTTGAAAATGTGTCTCTTGAAAATTCAACTACCGGCAGTTGAGAAAGTAGCACCAGCATGTCAAGCCTCCTGCTATGATTGAGAAATGTCGCACACATGTTTCGAATGCCTTACTGATTCGCTTTACGGATTTTTCATCTTTTTGTTGCAAAGAATTATCACACAAACGTTGTCTGTTAAAATACAGGCTACAGTAATACTAACGTAACGCTTCTGTCGCGTCACGCACCCAATGGTTGAGAATTTCCCGCAGACATTTCGCGGATCAACTGGCGGATCTGTTAATGGAACTGCGGACCATTAGCGGATCGATTTTTAAAGACCCGTGGCATCTTACGCATCATCTCATTCTTGTACACGCAGGCTTCCGCTAACACTACCCGAAGGTGTCACGTGATCAGCCACGTGGTGCACGGCGACACCGGCCGCGTTCAACATCCGGCATACAGTGACGGCGACATGCGCCAGGGTTTCAAAAGTGGGGCTCGAGATCCCAGGTTAGGGGTCACGCTAGGGGGCTGAAAAAGGTACCACTGAATTCCTGAGGTAGGGTTTCCTATTAGTGTTCAACAGCAACTTAAGACCTATGACGCACGTAACGTTTAGCCAAAATTCACGAATATGACCAACCAACGACCAACCAACCAACAGCGTCACGACACGGTCTATCGCAGTATGCGCATCTCACTATATAATGAGTAGCAGGCATAAAAATGTCGCCTACACAGACATGTATTGTTGCCAGGGGACACCGTGGACGACCCCACCCAGCTGGCAGCATCTGTGCACGTGCCGCTAGTCCTCACAGTCGAAAATCACTAGCAGAAAATGCACTGAGGGTGCCATCACTAGATATAGAGCTAACCTACCCCGCTGAACCCTCCTCTCGCGCTGTACCCCACCAATCTCTATACCTTGTCTCAGATGCGGACTTAGGGGTCCAGGCTTCACGTAAGGGTGCAGGCCTCCTAGTTTCAAGCTGACCCTAAACTGCCAAAAATGTTCTGAATTTTAAGGTGAATTGAGATGATAATGTACCCAGGCAAAACACATTGTTTACCCCCATCCCTCATCCCTCGGCACCGTCATAACTAGCGGAGCAGTTTTCCCGTTGCTCTGTCGAGTCGCCACTATACTTGCCACATAGGTCCAGCGGACGCGGAGTCGTCACGAAAGACCGCTAAGCTGTACGGGTTTACTATTTATCTCGGATGAGAGTAAAATATGACTACGTGCATACGGTCCGCCATTTTCCGTGACTTTTTGAACTTCTCTCCATATTGCGGGCGGAAACTGTCACGTATTCTATAGCATCAATCAAAGTCAGCATAATCATCAGCAGCATACAGACGTATAGCACCTCAAAAGTACAAAAAAACCGACCGACTCACAAAGCGAGTCACACAACCAACGTCACGTTGGTAATGGCGTGGCACCACTGTCAATGCAGGTAACTTTGACTTAGACTTTAAACACGTCTGCGCATCTGATAATTATATTCGTTTTTAGCCGAACGTTACTACGTTACTTTCGGCTTATGGCATGAGCCGTACATATGTCGTCTGTCTGTCGTCTGTCGTCTACTCGTCTGACGTTGTTGCACCCTACGCAGAGACTTGAACTTTTTTGCCGCCGCAATATTTTGCACCGCCTAATAGCTCAGGCACTCGTTATATTAAAATTTTGGGCAAAAATTCGAAGGGGTTCTAGAGGAACGTGCAAGTTAAATACAAGGAGGTATGAAAAATTAACGTTTTCGACCAATATCTCGCTTTATTGCGAAAACGGTACAAGATACGGCTACAGTTACATTGGAAGACGAATAGGAACTCGTATGGGATCTGTCGTATGGTCCATTTCCAATGACCTTCAATGACCCCTTAATATTCTTAACTGATAACTAACTACAATGTAAAGGAGTTGTTATTTATTATTCCTTTATGTCAGAAGGATAAAGCTTTTTGCTTTTGTCTTTGGCCCTTTTAAAGAGGATATAGCCCTTTGCTTTTATCGTTGGGATCTTGGTTATAATTTCCTTAACTGGTATTTAACTCTAAAGAGTTTTCATTAATGCCTTTATGTGAGGTGCATATTGTCCTGGGGACGTGCATTAGGCCTGTTTGGAGGCCTCAGCACGGGGCAGCTTAATTGCTGACTGCCCCACATAGAAGATAAGAGAAGAGAGAGACCCCTTACCTAGATTTCAAGGTAATGATATTTTAAACGTTAAATAACTCGTAAATCGTTTACGATATAGCTATAGTTACAATAACAGCAAATCGTATATGGTCTACTGAATGGCGTCATTTTCAATGGCCTTGGATGACCCTTAACCCAGATTTCAAGGGCACGCCATTATTCGACGTTTAGTATCTCTAATATAACTAATACCGTTTTTTATGTTATTACTAAAGACTAAGAGGGCAAGTATGCTGATGGGCGTAACGTTCGGCTATCTAATCTAGTTCTTGTTCGTTTATTGATGGCCGCCCGTCTTGAGAGCCAGATATGCGTCGCTTGCCATGGTAGGTCTGTTGTCTGTCGTCAGTCCCTCCGTCGTCCTTCCCGTGGTCACACTCACATCTCGCAAACTAAGCAAGATAGACCCACAGTTATTATAGAACACTATCATCCTACGAAGTTGGCGCCGCTGATTTTGTTGCCGCATTCAGAACTTCTCCCAAACGTCAACTGAGTACTAGATATTCTGGTTTCAAATAAACAAATATGTTCATATGGGCTCCTGCTCGACCGCAGCTGTTGTCAACAGACTGCGACCGTCGGAACTTGTTAACAATGTCGTCCGTTGCGTTTACAACATCTATGATGGTATGACGCTAAAGACGGACAAGAAGTGGGCCAGCTTCTTTTCACAGTGATGGTATTCTTCTTTTCTTTTTCCGTTTTCGTTTTCGGTTTTATGTTTCCCATCTTTTCGTTTTAGTTTTCATTAACTAGAAAAAAACACTAGACGTCGCAACAGTCGTACGACGTCATAATCGCCAGGTCGTACGTCACTGCTGTCGTACCATACGTCGTTACTCAAAGAAGTCGTACCTCGTACGTTGAGCGTAGCTGTATGCATCGTATAAACATTGTTACTTCAACGTTTAATTACACACTGCTGTCGAGATGTCGGCATGCAAGCACTTTAGCTAGCAAGAATATGTGCGTCCCCGTTGGAAGACACGATATGACGTCCTCCAGGCAGTTTGAATTGAGAGCACGGCTAATAACGACGACTGTTTTCAGTTTTATTTCATATACTCGGTGAGAAGAGAGATCGGATATAGTCTAGGAAATAAGAATCATCGAGTTAGCGATGTACTCATAGATAGATACCGGATATCTCCCTGCAGACGGACGGACAGAGAATAACCGAACGTTCCGTCTTATCCTACCAGTCTCGTCCAAGTCTTTATCTCGAGGTTCCGGGACACAATGGTGTATACCCTTGACCCTCCAGTGGGACGGCTTGCTACTTGTCGGACAAGAGACGCTATTGGTGGCAGAAGGGCAGCCGCGTATAACAGGTTTGTGACCGCAGAATGCTGCATGGCGCATCAGCAGCTTGACGTAAAAAGGTCAAGTTCTTCTTCAGCTACGGTGATCTCCGTTTCTGTAACTTTCAGCCAGAAACCAGCTTATACTGCGAGAACACCGAATCACCGAAACGCGGCAGAGTGTATCCTAGCACGGTGTGGCTGTTTACCTCCCGCTTTTGCTGGTATTCATTTCGCATACATACGGAGGTCGAGATGACCTGGGTAGCTGGTTACGGTAAACCAACACGCATAGATGGTTACCCATATCAGTTCTAACCGGGCTGGCTCGACACTGAGCTGGTTAAAAGTTGAACCAACGCCTGAACCAAGCCGTCACCTAATGCATTAAATTTTGGTTTCAGGCCAATAACCCTCACTCCTCGACCAAAACGTCCCATTCCAAGGCAGGCTCTAGCTACCAGTCCGTCTCACAGTCTAGAGTACCACCGGATGGAGTCGCGGCGACGGCGCATGCGCAGATCAATGTGATTGCTCGCCGCAGCTTCATCTCATCTCGCGGCGGGAATGATGGAGTTGAGTTGCCGCCCACTAGCAGTCACATGACCGGGCGGCTGCGTGGCGCCGCACAACGATCGTCGAGCGTACTAGACGCCACAAACGACGCAATATCGCAATGTCCTTCCATCTTAGCCAACCACAGTCCACCGCCGACGTGCAGTAACCCGTGATATAGTGGACACGTGTCGGAAATGTTTGGCTTCATTAACCGCGACCAGCTTCTAGCAGAATCGTGGCAGTTTATGACGTAAACGAACGGATAATGAAGAATGTCACCGCGAAATGAGTCGCAAAAAGGTCAACAGCAAGCAGTACTTACCAATCGTGTAACGTAAGATCGTATAAAATCCAATCAGAATGCAGTATTCATACAAAAAACGACTTTAGTAAATATCAAGAACGAGTCTGTGACTATATCGCTGAAAAACAGACACACTGCAGTGGACTTATCACACTACAGTACCTGGCGTTGCCACGCAATAAACTATACAGTGTGTCTCAAGACAAGAAGCTCAGCTGTCGCAGAGAGCCGCGCGCCCTTCGTGTCATTGAATATATTGCCAAGTCCCTCAAGGCCATTCGAAATAACACTGTTGAATAGGGCGTGTGTAAGTCCCTATTAGTATTCCATTGAAACGATGTCTGTATCTCGTTTTTTTCTCGTACCGTTTCTGAGATTTTCAGCGTCAAAGAATGGCGTGACCTTGAAACCGCGGTTAGGGGTCGTTCAAGGTCATTGAAAATGGCGCCATTCGATGGATCACATACGACTTTCTATTGGTTGGCCATTGTAAGTATGTTGTACCATTTTCGAGTTATTTGACGTTGAATAATAGCGACCTTGAAATCTGGGTTAGAGGTCACTCAAGGTCATTGAAACTGGTACCATTCGTAAGCTTGGGTGCGGTTTCTTATTCGCCTTCCATGGTAACAATGGCTCTATCTTGCATCATTTCCGAGATAAAGCGAGATATTGGTCGAAAATCGTGGTTTTTTCATACACCCTTGCATTCGACGCCCCCGTTAGGGGTCCCCGTCGGAATATTGCCATCCCGTTTAGTATACGGAAAAACTAGAATGGCGGGGCTACCTAACGGTAAAAAAATTTATTTGAGGACATGTTCAGCGGTGTCCACAGAATACCGGCGTGTGACAGACAGACAGACGGACACGACATCTTGCCACGGCATAGTCCGCGCTATGCATACGCGTCGAGTGGTAAATGCGGATCGCTATACGATCGATGTGACATAACTTCACCAATAATTCAAGCGTTTAGTTGCGGTTCTATGACACTATGCTAAAAAGTAGTTGGCTTTGTTTTTCTTGTGGACACACTGTATAAACGGTTTCATTATCTGTGATTCAGAAATACAGCGTATGTACAAAGTCAGTTACAACGGTCTGACGTCATACGGGATAACTTAATTAACGAATGTCGGTTCTGTTCAACTTTTCGCTCCCTAGCGAACTGTTAGAAAAAAGAATTGCTAAATTCCAAAAAAGATACGAAGGCATTGGCCACATAATACGATATTTTGGCAAAAATTTTCGCAATTCGCCCAGTAAATGTAAAGTCTAAAAAGAGAACATAAATTCTTCACGAATTCTATAGCCAATCAGAACCGATACTACATTAGGCCTACTTCATGTAGGCCTATAACTCGATATGCACTGTCACATGTCATATATAGCCTATATAAATTAATTAAGTTTGACTAAGTTCGTTAGTATGTTTTCTTTTCTTTTTTCTTTTTTTATTGTTTATTGTAGTATCGGCATCAGCAGCCGTTATGGGTCTCCACACAAACTGGCATAAAACGAAGATCCAAAATATTGGAACTGGAGTTGCTCCAAGAACAGTCCATATTGACAATCAAGCAATAGAGACAGTATCCAGGTT
>Ga0209149_1000918_pt1 | contig 13688 bp, 6 predicted proteins | sample WorMetTyACAVOLI2_FD_187423 | JGI IMG/M metagenome (GOLD analysis project Ga0209149, IMG submission 187423) | Marine gutless worms symbiont microbial communities from Max Planck institute for Marine Microbiology, Germany - Olavius algarvensis... ... | reverse complement strand
GCACCGTTTGGCCACAGTGCATGCACGTGCGTGACAACCAACCAACGACCAACGACGTCACGACACAGCCTATCTCAATAAGCGCCTCTTTTACTAAAGTAAAGTGAGGCGCTTAAAAACCGAACGTTACGTGCCGTCAAAGTATTCGACCTTTTGTACTTTAGTGATAATAACAAAGAACGCTGTTCGTTTTGATCGTACAATCTGATTTAATTAATGGAACGTGTACGTGTCGGAAAAGTGCCCAGATCAAACTTCACGTAAATTCCGAGAAAAAAAATTGAAGCTCACAAGTCAAAGTTATAACCGTAGCTGTGTGTCATTGAAATCTGCGTTAGGGTCATTAGAAGTCAGATAAAATGGCAGGATTTGATAGACTATATACGACTTCCTATCATTGTAAGTATAACTCTGTCTTGTACCATTTCTGAGTTATTTAGCATTGAAGAATATCGTGGCCGTATCTTGTACGGTTTCCGAGATAAAGCGATATATTGGTCGAAAAATTGCGATTTTTCATATCTCCTTGTACATAACGCCCGGGGGAAACGGTTACGAATATTTTTCAGTTCCTTGAATTTATGCTTGAAATTTATAAATATTATATTGGTAAAACATTATTATCTGTTAGACGTTATTTATCAAGTCTGCTTTTGAAGCACCATAGCATGTTGGCTGACGCAGGCACAGAATTCCACATAGGCTACTGACAACTCTAATGGTGAAATAATATTAACATAAGTCATACTTATGATGGATATATTTTTGGATTTGCATGAATACGTATGTGCATGATTATGTTTTACATTTTGGGTGGCGCGGTGGCTTAGTGGTATAGGGCGTCGGACTTGCGATCTAGGAGTCGCGGGTTCGAGGCCCAGCCCCGACGCTGCTGTGTAACAACCTTAGGCAAGTTGTTCACACCCTACTGCCTCTGTCACCAAGCAGTATAATTTGGTACCAGCGAAAGCTGGGAAGTAAACAGGCATATCGCGTGGTGCACCAACCCGTATAACGTAATCTCGCAGTGTTCGCTGATGCCTGGCTGTCGGATTGGCTTGCGATCAGCGCCGACTTACGGGAAACGATAGCGCATTAGAGGTGGTGCTTCACGACGATGCGCTATACAAATCAACGTACTTTATGTGGTTCAAAATTGGGATAATGTTTTACAATAGGCGATGATGAGGCTGAGCATCTTGCTTTTCTGGTATAGCAGGTCATACAATCATGTTATTCTAATCTGAAAATTGTTTTTGTTAGTGGCTACTAAAATATGATGATGATGATGACGACGATAGTCAGACCTTTCGTTGTTTGTCCTGCCGTTCCGCTTCAGTGGTTTCTGTGACGCTCGCGCCGTTGGAAGCCATCGCGTGGATTCAGCGCAAAAATGCGCGCATCTCAGGGCTGTTTCAGCTTCGCCAGCAGGCGACCGAGATATATAGAGACGATAAAAACGATAATTAGGCGGCGGTTATTGCTGTCGAACAGCGGCGAACGTTGCCGAAATGCTGCCCTGAAGAACGAAACACTTGATGAGTGGTGCCGCCTGCGGCTGGGTGGTCTATGCAGACCAGTGCTATATTGACTGATAGATACTGCAGCAGACTGAATTGCGACTGTGCTTCGAGCCTTGTGTCTGCGTCAACTAAAAGCTCCCGTCGTGCAATGACCGTTAACCCCTTGTAGCTAACAAGAATAGCGCCGTTCAGTTACACCGTGCTGTTCGGCGTAACTATACATGCAACTTTAATTACGATCACATGGTAGCCAAGAAAAAAATAAAATAAAACAGCTAAAATAGACACAAAATAAGCAAACAATAATACAAAATTAATAATTCAACGCTTCAGAGCCTATAGCGAATACCGTGCGACGTAACGAGTTACTGTATCCATAATATCTCTTAACAAATTTTTCCTGACGATGGCGAATTGATTCTTCTACCTTGTCAATATCAAAATATTTACACATTTCACCATGTAGGAGTCTTTGGACATAGCCCCAAATATTTTGTACAATACTTTGTTTATGGTGAATTCTACTGAATGCTTATCTGCTAACTTTAGTGGACATGCTTCAGTGCCATGGAACATAATTGGTAAACATTTTGATTTAATCAATGCAAAGAGAACTTCCTCAAAAGCATTGCGTCCAATTTTTCAAAATGTTGTTGAAAGCCTTATAAAAGCCAGCTTTGTTCTTGGCAAAAGAGCATTTGAACTTAGTAGAACTTTCTAAGTAAATACCTAGATACTTAGATGACATTACCCAGTTGATTACAATACTATAGGCCCCCCTACTAGGCCTACTTATGAATAATATTCGACTCAAAACACCCTAGACAACAAATGTGCATTTTTCGAATGTTTTGGTTCTCGTGTTTTTCTGGAGTGCTCAATGCCCTGACTTGATAAGAACATGCCTACATGTAGGCCTACTTTTCTGGCAGCCCATGGCTCAACTTTTGATTAATTTTTCTGGTCAGTTTCTGAGACAAATACATGTACATTTATTTTTCTTCTTTTTCTTCTTCTCAGACCTTTGAGGTGCGGTATAGCATAGCAGAGCTATGTATAACGCTAAGAGCGGCGTATTACTGTATGCCTGTCTGCTAGCATTGAGTCAAAACTAGTGAACTTAGGACATTGCAGTTTCCACCGCCATGTAGCCTAGGGAATCTACTTTTTAGAGACCATTATTTTCCTATCAACCACTAATATTTCATCTATAACAGCCTCAAAACATCTGCACTTAGTCTCTGCAGGCATCATCATCATCATGATCTTTATTTTAAGGTCGACAAACCGCAACCAGTATAGTTAGTAGAATAAAAGTGAAATAGATAAAATTTACATAATATATATGTATGTCCAACAGTTAGTATAATACATCATTAATAAATGTCCTTGAAAAGTAATCTATTTATAAAATTAGAGTCAGTGAGACGCCAGTGAGTGTGGGCAGAGATCTGTTGTGCACTCTTTGCCTCAGGTCGTAGTGGTCTGCAGCTACTGCAGGTGGCGGGAGAAGGCTGTGGAGAAGATGGTCCACATTGTTATTTATCTTCTTAAACAGCTTATCGTCGGTGTCTTCGAGCAACTCATCGAACGACGGCAAGTCTGGCGGACAAAATCCACAGCGCTTCCTACGGCGAAGAAACGCGTTGACGCGTTGTCGGTCTGTTGCCGTGACGAAGCCGCTCCACGCAGGGGACGCGTAGAGTAGGCCTATCTTGGCGACAACGACAGACCGAAAGACAGCGTGTAGGCCGGCGCCACATAACTCCGTAGGACGCGCAGGGCGTATAGTGTCTGAGAGCAGTCGCTGACGACTCCTCGGATGTGATCAGAGGCTGACAGGTTTGCTGTAATCGTCACTCAGGCAGCGGTAATGGTTGTTCGACTTTGTGCTTTTTTCTGACATCGCTGAATGACTTCTCTGGTTTTTGATCTGTTGAGGGACAGATTGTTTCTTCGCGCCCACAGCTCTACGTTCTCAATCTCTGTGGTATACGTGTGCTTGCTCTAGTTGCTGGGATGACCAGGTAGGCCTATGTATCGTCAGCGAATTATATTAGCTTATTGGCATTGGATGGATCTTGTAGGGGCCTACAGTGAGGTCTCCAGGTGTGACCAGTGACCACATACGCCGCCGATCCGATTCCTGAGCCTTGAATGATACTAGCTGTGATTTTCTTCATCGTCGACGTCTGACAGTTGTAGACAGTGCAGTGATAATGTTCACTGAAGAACTCTACCAACCAGTTGTACACACATTCTGGCAGGTCGAGTTCTGACATATTTGCCAGCAGTGTTGAGTGTCGCACCGTATCGAACGCCTTGCTGAAGTCGAGGCAGATGACTGAAAAACTGCTGAAAACTCGCTCTATCCTGTGGTTTCAGTCCTCGTTAAGGCCAGATGATGAGGCCAGATTTTAAACCTTACGTTGGGACTTATTCTTGTAGCTATATCGTCCTAGGATGGACAAGACCTGCAGCAACGCCGACGAACTTGAGCAATTAAGACAACTGATAACCTGGTCACGAGTGGATATAACATAACGCTCACCGTTTTCGTTAAAGGCTCTTGGAAATACTGTCATTCAACAACACGGTTATACTCAGTGAAAGTAACAGAATTCTACATAAATTTTTGTGGCGGCCCCTGTTCCGTGGAAGTTGAACGTGCCATGGTTAACTGTTTTAACTCCGACATAATAGTCTACAGGCAGCAGCGGTTCTGGGTGGGTTCAGCGGACATAGAGGCCCCAAATTTGTATGCCAATGCGAGACCAAACTAGCAGTCAGAGCCACAATGTTTTCAATCTGTCCGTTCATTCATCCGTCCGTGCGTCCGTCACCTACCAAGCTTGTGAATACGATATTCTGAAAACGCATGGACAGATTTTGATGCCAACTGGCATAAGTGGTCCACGGGGCAAGCTAGGGCGTGAAATTGAAACGACCAACAGCTTTAGTGGATAGTAGTCAAATGTTATAGAGGCATCATTCTCGACCATCTTGGGTCGACTAGATTTTCTGGTTGACACTGATACATGCTGTAATCCGATATTAAAAATACGGACAACGGGAGCCAGGACCCTAAATACTGGGAGCCAGCCCCCTCCCCCCAATACTTTCTTTCAGAACCGCGTCACCGGTCAACTGTGTTGGTCATGCCGATGTGGTTGGTACAAGTGCATTTAACCGTCGCCGACTCAAAGTGCCGAAAAGTGGATCGATGATTTCCGGCTCAGTGGACCGTAATCGTGTCCACGTGGAATCATCTGTAAAGCGTTAACATCAAAGTAGCGTGGGAGCGGAGTGGACGGCACGCAGTGAGAGCTGGTGTGTACCGATAACGAGCAGAAGCAATCGACTCGTCAACTCTGTGGAGAGTTAGGCCTAGAAGCAAGACGGACAGACTGCATGATCCAGTAGCAACAGATAAGCCGTTACGTTGTGGGACTGTCACCGTGACAGCGAATCTAATCGTTACAACTGACGACTTTAAAAATAATAGAAAGATGATGGGTTCAACTCCCGCAGGGTGTCTACAAATCCAACTAAACAAATTTCCCGTAGATTTTCAACCTTTTGTCAATCATCGATCAATACCAAAATTTCCAGGAGGAGCAATTAAATTCCGGATTTCCAGTACTTGGGGAAGTTGTAGACACTCCGTATCGGCCATGGCAGCACTACGTACGCAAGGAGGTCAAGCGAGCTGTCCACGCCAATATCACTGATCCACACACATTAGCCCTACTCTTGTTATTACGACGGACATCGACAACAGTCAGATCATCTGTATACACTCAGCAACTTTAGACAGTGGGCGTGGTATTGCTTGTGGTCATCTGTGTGTGTGGAATTTTGTTCGTTACGAGTTTGTTAACTTAAAATGTAAACAACATATACATGTATAAGCGGGAAGTGTCACAACTATACTATCGTCACATGAACGTTCAGCGTTCCTGAATAGACAGGCAACGGCCCTGAGATAATGTTGTTAATTCGCCACGTGGCAGCACCATGCAATGGCGTCACTTGCTAACCGCCTGACCATCAATGCGACAGAATTGTCCGTTTTTATCGCGCGTCAGCACACTGACGCCCGATGCTGATATAGGAATCGTGTCTGTCCGTCACGTTCCGGTATTCCAACGAAATAGCTTAACATATCGTCATGATTTCTTCACCACACGGTACGTACCACAATCATTGTAGTTTTAGGAGTATCAAACATCTTCGCGAAATTCAACAAATGCAGGGGCGCTAAATACATGTGTGGTATAAAAATTTCGCGATTTTCGACCAATAACTCGTTATATGGCGCAAACGATAGGCTACAAGATAGCGCCATAGTTACTATGGAACGCTAATAGGAACTCGTATGCGATCCATTGAATGGTGCCGTTTCCAATGACCTTGAGTGACCCCTAACCATGATTTCAAGCTAACAGATTAACTATATGGCCCAGTGTGCTCAGCTGACGCACCATCCAGACAAACCATATGATACAGCTCTTGCATGGACCACCAAGTCTCTTGGTAGACTGCATATTACACGAGTCAAATTAGAAAAGCTTCTCGGCACAAAGAGGTCCACAATGATGCCTCCGCCAAATCTATCTTGTGCGACCGTGACCTCTGACCCCAAAGTCGATCGTTTCATCTCCTTGACCACTTCCGCCAATTTGAATAAAAATCCGTTCATTCGTTACAAAAACATCGTGTTCGCAAGTTTGGTGACCGACGGACAAGTAGGTTATAAAGCAATGCCTCTGCCTACCAGGCCGCACTGGCGAGGGCATATAATGGATACATGATCATATTCTAAGAATATTTGTCGATTTAAACATATTTTACAACATTCTTTCACTAACAAGACTCGGCAATAAATCTGTAATAAACTGACAACGCAGTGTATCGACGACTTTAGGGCATGCTGGCATCATTGATGATCACTTCAGTACAAATTTACTGATTGTCAGAATCATTCAATATTTCGCGATCTTACAGAGTAGAGTAGTGTTGTTTTTTGGACTAATAATGCAGAATAAATTTACATTATAAAAATTGACAGATTTGCTAGTATCGCAGAAGTTTTTGGTCTAAAACTAATTACTGCATCGTTTAGCTTACGTAAGATCATCATCATCATCACTTTATTTATTCCATTCACATAATGCAGTGAAATAAGACAAAAGGACATAAAAACACTTGGAATGAAAAAGGACAACAAGGATGTTTATAGTTCTTGTGTTATCTTGTATGAGGGGGAGCACTAACGTGGAGGTAAAGGGGGCACAGGAAGCAAAGACTTGATTTGGTTATGACGGGATACCGACGTGCTTATCATATTCCCTACACCATTCTACATTATTAGTTTTTGCCGCACGATGCTACGAAAGCGCCGCCTATGTCGTCATGCGGTGTCTGTCCTTGTGTGTGTGTCTGTCTATCACGTTCGTGAGTTGTGTCAAAATGAGTAATCGTATCTTCAAAATTTTTTCACCGTCGGGTAGCCAAGCCATTCTAGTTTTGCCACACCAAACGGCATGGCAATATTCCGACGGGAACTCCCCTAATGGGGATGTCGAATGCAGGTGGGGTTGGTTAAAATCTCGATTCTCAATGAATACCTGGCTTCGCGATCGGTAAATGCTGCACCGTGGTTAGTTTACGGCACTTTGCGGCCGGGTTTTTGTTGACTGCGGGTATCGGACGACCAATGGTTGTCCATGACTGTGTACAGTGCGATACCGACCAAGCCAAGCCGACCGACCAAGCGCAGTCTCGCGGTATATACAATCATGGTCGTCCGTGAATCGTGTGTATGACAGCAAGACTAGACATTATGCCGAAAACAGAACAGAATCGAATTGTACGTACTGGTAAATCCAAAGCCGAAGTAACTAATAATAAAAAACTGCACTCCAGGTATTGTACTATTGAAGCTAACTACTGACAGACACAAAGCATCGCGCGGACTCTTTGCGATAGCAGAGCCACTTGCAACACACAGGAACGATAACGGTACATTTTCGTCTAAAATTCCCCTGACAAAACCTTGCTTCAAAATACCAAAAGCAATGCACATTAGTATACATTTTCAGCAGAAAATTACAGCATTGATTTGCAATTGAAAACACAAACACTTTACAAGACAACACGTCATGTTCATACGAGTCCGTTAAGTAAATCGAACTCTGCAATGTCTGTAGCACACGCAGAGCATTTCCCCACTCCACTAGTGTTTTAAGCATAAAACTAGACACAGACTATGAAATAATAATAATAATAACCACAATAGTTATAAACACGGCTGGGCACCTATCACATTTGAAGTAATAATTAAACTATCACTTCTTTGTCGTCACTTTTTTCTGTGACTATCAGCAAACGATCAAACTTCAGAGTTGAAACACAACAGTCTCACAACTTGCACGATACACATCAACTTTTTCTGACCACCTCCACCAGCAAATTCCTCACTTTCCAGAACCGTGCCAGAATGAGACGAGTCAATCAGTGAGTGAGTCGTTTCTTAACGGCACATCAGCACAAAAAGGCTATTTAGTGCCATTCAAGGTTTATACGATGAAGATAATTTATAAGACTGTAATAAAACCTATGAAGGCTACGAGTCAGTCGACAGTGTTCATTGTTGTATTGTTGCTCACAGCACAAACTTTGTGAAACTCTCGGAGTCTCGGTCTTTCTCCACCACTCGACTAACACGCTGTCAGCTTTTATCATACGCTATCTGCAAGTATTCAACTTACTTGCTATCTGTACCATCGTATATAGCTATAACTGTTATCTATCCTAATATAAACACACGAGCCAAATTAAACCAGGTTTTCCGAATGCAGAATTTCATTGCAGAGACTTTTCCCACGAAACTGTCAGAATTCCGTGAAAACAGCACGACTCTATAACACACAATAACCTCGTTGTCTAATATTACTTCGACCACGAGGCAATTGTGCATTTTTTAGAGTCGTGCTTTTTTCACAGAGTGCTGACAGTTTTGTGGGAAAAGTCGCAGCAATAAAAATATTCATTGGAAAAACCTGGTTCAATTTGGCTCGTGTGTTTATATTAGGATATAAACTATATATAAATATATATGCAATATACCGGTATATTAGGATTGGTTTGCATATTGCTTTCTTTGAATCCTGTATACATCTATTAATCTTAGCATGCATTCACCATGTCTGTTCAAGAATCAACTTGTTCCATCTACTTCTGGTTTCGTTCTCTCAACCAATACATATTACGCAAAATGCTTCCAATGTGCTCCAAGCTATCAATAGGCCGCTATGAACTGCAGTAAAATTTTCACTCATTGAGCTACATACATGTATTGCGTAGTTTTACATTTTTAATTAACTGAACATACTGAATTTACACGATGACCACTCTCCAGACGATGTGAAATTCCCTGACGGTTTGCGGCACTCCTCCTTGGCACTCGACACGTTAAGTGTTACTCATATCATGCCCGTACTAGTACTAGATACCTGTATGGATGCAAATATGCAGCTTACAATAAATGGTTTTAGGCAACTTTTCCCTGACAAGATTTTGCCCGACAATTCCCTGACTTATAGTAAAATCCCTGACATTTCCCTGACAGCTGTCAAATTCCCTGACATTTGCAGGTTTTCCAGACAAGTGACCTTGAACTTAATTGATTTTAATTTTCTCATGTGCCAGGCTGGTCCTTCTAAATGATGGTACAGAAATGATGACTGCAGTTCCACAAAAACACAAGTTACTATTAATCAAACATCACTCCAGCATTATCATTATTACTACAGTCATTTTCACATACAGGGTGGCACCAAACACCAGGCCACTTAGTCAGGCATAACAAACAGCGAGTGAAGCTGACGCAGAAAAAAAATTACTCGATCATTAAATGAGAAACTTTAATGATGGCTATCGCTGTTATTACTATTGTTAATTCGAAACACAGGGTGGCACCAAAAACGAGGCTACAAGCTTTCATCGCTCTCGACGGCACGCAGCTGGAAGTCAGCCTCCATCAGCGACGAGTCGACGGCATCAACAACTGATTCATTGACGGGCTCAGGCTCCATCACAGCTGCATAGCAACACAGCACAGCTGCATAGCAACAGCATTGCAGCATGGCAACAGCATTGCAGCACAGCTGCATAGCAAGAGCAACAACATCGCAGCTGCATTGCAGCATAGCAACAGCATTGCAGCACAGCTGCATAGCAACAGCATCGCAGCACAGCTGCATAGCAAGAGCATCGCAGCACAGCTGCATAGCAACAGCATCGCATCACATCTGCATAGCAACAGCATCACATCACAGCTGCAAGGCAACAACATTGCATCACAGCTGCATAGCAACATCATCGCAGCACAGCTGCATAGCAACAGCATCGCATCATAGCTGCATAGCAACGGTGTCACATCACAGCTGCATAGCAACAACATCGCATCACAGCTGCATAGCAACAGCATTGCATCACAGCTGCATAGCAACGGTGTCGCAGCACAGCTGCATAGCAACAGCATCACAGCAATTTCATTCACTACCCAGTGATGACAGCTCGTGACTTTGTTTAACAGACATATTTCACTGAGCCCTCGCCACAAAAGTCGAGTCAATTTTAATGATGCGACAAATGCACATCAAAACACAGAAAGAAAAATCAGCACATGGAAACGAGACAGAACATAAAATTATACAATAATACAGTAACAGAAGTAACTAAAATATGGAATTACATAGAATTACATAAAACGTACGCAAGATGAAGACTTTGTGTGTATTGCTGCTGTAAGCTGATAAGTCAAAGAGTGGCCTTGGGAACGCAAGTTATCACAATTACGACGTGGTGGTAACAAATGATGCAGAGAATGGTAATGCTGTGGGTTACACATTTTATAAATCAGATCTCCGTTGGCATTTTGTAATAACTCAGAAACAGTAATAGTGTGACTGAAATAGCCAAATCGCTTAAGGCGAGAGCATTGATTTTGTTGCAAAGCTCAACACATAAAAATCCGCCCCATGCAGGTAAGGCATATAAAATGCGATAAACAATAATGGCTTGTGTAAGGCTTAACAATAATGGCTTAAGTGGCTACTGTATGTGATGTTAACGTGCTTCTGTTTGTCTGTGCATTTGTCTATCGCCTGAAACACATACTACTGCTGGTGGTGGGGGCTTACTGCAATGACCATTCTGGCTGCACTGTTCTACAAGACACTGTCTGGTTTAAAGCACATGTCGCGATCAACATAGTCGCTCGACATCGGGCTCGGCCAGGACTTGGAGGGGTAAACCATATTGGTATGTACTAAGTAAAGCCCACAATTTTCTAGAGAAACTAAAGACTCAGATTGGTGCTGGCTTAGATGCAGGCTGCACAGCATCATGAACAAGCTGAGCAGCATCTGTAAGTTGAAACAAATTAAGCCAAATACCATTCCAAAAATTTTGTTGTGGCACTGGAATTCGCAGCATTTACCTGATTTCCATGATGCGGCACAAAATTCTGCTTCAGCAGGCCAGTGATTGCTTGACTCCCACCACTAGGTAATGTAAAGGCAAAAGAGGTTTAATATGGCACTTTTATTGTAGTACCTCACACTCAAGGCACTCATCACACAGTTTCACCTGCAAATTACACCAATGCCTGTCTTTATCTCGTAAGTGTTCACCAGATGGCGCTTCCCCAGACTGAGGCTGCAGATATCTAATTGCAGCCTACTTCTCATTTATCTATCCTGAACAGATGAAAGGCTGAGTCGGCCTGGTTGGCGGACCTACAGCGGGTGGTTCAGCCACATAAGTGTCACCTGTCAGCGGAAGGTCGAGCACAGGACAGGGAAAGTTTGCCGGTCAAAGACCGACGTTCTACCACTGTGCCATGCAACAAACTAATCACTCAAGCAAGTGTCTGAACATGAACCTAGAAGAGATTGTTAATGATCTAGAGGAACATGTCAGCATCCCATCTTGAGTGACTGTCTGCACGATGCTGGACTGAACCCACAACAGCGTTCGACCTTGTACTGTGAACTGTACGTGGCCTGAGGTTCCCCTGCAATCTTGTTTATCCACATACCAGTTGGCCTATACATACTTCATACAAGTGTGTGCTGCAAAGAAAACACTGGCTGATTTTTACATCGACACAAGATTAATTTTACCAGCTTCTATCAAAATTCTAGTTTTAATCATATTACGAGAAGACACGGGGCAACATACAGAGATTAGACGAGTTGTCATCAGCCTCATCGTCATCGACCATGTAGCGCTTGTCCAGAGCCTCCTTGATGTGGTTGTTTGTGCCTTTCGGGTCGAGATCTGTTGCCCATGAGAAGTTGATCAGAGCAAGGTGTGTGTTACCGAGTTTCTTGTGAACCTTCAGACAGACATTTCACCACTTTAACAACACCAAACATTACACAAATACACAACCCATCGGCATCGAAGTGGTTGGTGGTAGGGCCTGCTGAAGTTCCAAACATGGTGCACCCCCGGTGACGAGGAGGGGCAGGGGAATTTTTCCACGAAATTTTGGCAAAATGTTAGGGGGAAAACGGGGGACCAGATCACGCAAAACCCAAGGTACCCAGCAAATTTTTGTTTGCAGATTTATATACCAGGATGGTGCGAATGTCGCATAGGGTGGTTAAAATTTTGATGCTCCCCCCAGGGACGGGGAGCAGCCACCCCAAACTTGACCCAAATTTTTAACGTTTTCCGTTTAACTGTTTGCCGCATGGTGTCTAGTATGCATCGGACTCGTAACTGAGGACGAATGTATCACCTCTCACCAGGTCCACTGCAAGCAACCTTGTAACCTACTTGGTGTTCTGGCCAACTCAGCCTCCTTTCCTTATTGGGTTTGGAATTTAGTGGTTTACCTAGTTGGAGTGATGGCCTAGTGCAGACGGTGGTAAATCAGAGTTTTCCCGGATTATTGGACCTGAACTGTTTCAACAGACGTGTGAGCTGAGTAACGTGCAGAAATGAAGGACAGGAGGCTGAGTTGGCCTGAACACACAGCTGAGGCAGTGTGAGTTACGTGAAGTAAAGCCAACCTTTGCCATGAGGAAGTAGACGGCCGATTCCTTCGGCACAATGTTTTTGACTTCTTCCAGTTCTTGAAGCGCTTCCTGATCACATCACACACAGCAAAGGTCTACACGTGGAGGCAATAACATTTCCACATTTGTTTCACAAGGAAGTGTAGCAACGCTGAGTGTTGAGGTGCGGTGGGAAATATAACAAATGACTCGCTAAAAATTTATTGACGAGTCCAATAAGGAAAGAATTTCAAAGGAAATCGGTCAACATCCGCCAACGTTACACGTGCAAAATTAGAGTGGCATGATTCCTCCGACTTGCAGCGAGTTTGCACGCCTGTCAATCTGTCCACAAACATATCCCAAACAGGCATGACCTAGATTTCATGTCTCACAGCTACACTACTGTGACCTACTGACCCCATTAACAAACTGCGTACCCGCGGACTAACCGAAACTGATCCAGTGTTCTATAAGCAGTGGTATAGTAGGGTTTAACGTCCCACTCGACACATTAGAGGTCATTTCAGAGACGATTTTACGGGTCAGATGACCCAACCAACAGTGTCACAGCACTGAAGGACAATGGTTAGTCAACCACGTCAAGGGCCAATCCTACCAGGCTCAGCTCACTAAGAGGTAAAAAATGTTTCGTAACGAAAAATAAATACATGAGCTGACCCGGTGTCTGTCAGTAGCAAAGAGTATGGAGGCTCGATGGAATTTGCAGAGTGCATTCCGTGAGTCAATTGTAATAGCTCGGTCGAGCGTTGTGATTGCTTCCGATGAACGCTTCAACGCATGTTGCACCTGAAATGTTTCAACATCGCACCAATACATCCACAAACTAGAAGGGCACTCGGTAAAGCGCACGTACCTCCGAGAAAGTTGTTCCCATGGCTTGCGGTGAATACAACCAATTTAAAACTATGCACGCATTGCTGCAGCGACGGGCACCCAATACATATACGTGGGATTTTCCCGACGTAATAAAATTCTGCGTTGCAGTGCATACGATATCGGAGAAAGCAATCCGGTTCTGGCATCCGGACTATAATCCGGATCGGGCTAAAAAGTTAATCAGTTCGTC
>Ga0209149_1000917_pt1 | contig 13690 bp, 10 predicted proteins | sample WorMetTyACAVOLI2_FD_187423 | JGI IMG/M metagenome (GOLD analysis project Ga0209149, IMG submission 187423) | Marine gutless worms symbiont microbial communities from Max Planck institute for Marine Microbiology, Germany - Olavius algarvensis... ... | reverse complement strand
TCTTTTTCCGCCCGCCGGGGGCCGCCAACCCCCAAAAGGGGAGAAGACACGTCCTGGCCCAGGCTACGCTCGCATGCAAAATATGGCGTGAATCGGCCCGCTGGTTGTCAAGAAATCGTTGACGAACAAACAAACAAACATACAGTAAAACAAATACCTCGCCCTTCGCTATACTAGCGAATGGCGGGTAATAATGATAAGAAAATAAAAACAAAATGAGCATAATAGTAGGGGCCTAAGTCCGAAAAGCGGTCTCCAGTAAGAAAGAAGGCAGTCCAGGGATAAGGTATAGCATATATATACTAGAAGTCTATGGTGGGTAAGACTTGTGAAAAGATAGGTTTTTAGCCGAGAGTGAAAAAGAGAAGGAGTGAAGGAGGTAGAAATGATGATGTATACATGAACTGCCATAACTGAAATGCGGTGAATGTGAAGGAGACTGCATCATGATTAGTATAGACTGATGAAATGAGACAGGAAGCTGATTCCAGAGATGTGGTGATGCAAAGCGAAATAAGCAATTTGTATTTTTTTAAAGAAAATGAGGATGGTCGAGAAATGGTGACAGAAGATGAGGAACGAGTGTTTCGAGGGGGCTGAACTGAAATAGGTTAGGAAGGTTCAGTATAGTGAAAACTGAGAACTTTGTAATATGTGACATGCAGAGAGAAGCTTGTAATTTATGCGTTCATTATAGAAGATGAATCGCAGTGTTTATGTGATTCTGAAATGAGTTGAATCAGATCAGCTATGTTGCTTAATAGCATGGCGTCAGTCTTTAGGAAACGTGGGGACGACATCCTCCATGTTTGGGGGGGGGGAATTTCAGGACCTTTGGGACGATAGGCCTTAACAGTCTCTTTTGCATCCGATCTGCAAAAGTCAAAGTCACCATTTTATTTGAAAATTTTACACCAATTAGCCTAACAGTAATTCGTTGACTATAGGCTCCTACTGTGTTTGCCAAGACGAATTATGTTAACAAGGTAATGCGAAGCATGACATACCTGTCACGGCGTGCTAGAGTATATACCGCATCATCCGAATATGTGGCGTGCATGGCAGGTAACACTGAGGTTTCAGAAATGCTGCAGTGGGCAATCTTCTTCCGTACTTACTGCATAGTGCGTTTCGGCCATGCTAATTTGATTGTAATTTGCCTGATTTTTATCGCGCGTCAGCATACTGACGCGTGATATTGATGTAGCAAATCTGTCCGTCCGTCCGTCTGTCTGTCCGTCCGTTACGTTCCGGTATTCTATGAAAACAGCTTAACGTATTGTCATAGTTTTTTTCACCGTACGGTGGTAGCCCAATCATTCTAGTTTTATCAGCATCAAACATCTTCACGAAATTCCGACGGGGTCACCCCCCTGCGAGGGCGCTAAATACAGGTGGGATATAAAAATTGCTCGATGTTGGACAAGTAACTCGCTATATTTCGCAAATGATACAAGATATCGCCATAGTTACTATGGAAAGCTAATAGGAACTCATATGCGATCTAATGGTGCCATTTCCAATGACCTTGAACGAACCCTAGCCATGTTTTCAAGCTCACACAATTCTTTGACGCTGAATATCTCACAAACGGCTACAGATCCCCCATAGTTACTATAGAAGGCGAATAGAAAACCGCACCCAAGCTTTCGAATGGCACCACTTTCAATGACCTTAGAGTGACCTGTAACCCACATTTCAAGGTCACGATAATATTTAACGTCATATAACTCGACTACTACTAAGTCGTGTATATGATCTATCCAATGGTTCCATTTACAATGACGTTAAGTGACCCTTAGCCTAGATTTCAAGGTCACGGGGTAATTAGGCCTATAAATGCACTCGACGTATTGTGTACGCAGCTGACGCGCGATCTGTTTGCGATAGCTAAGTTCTTGTCTATGATTTAAATATAGGCGACAAGCACGCATGGCGCGAGCCTGTACCTTCTGTCCATGTCAAGCACTTTCATTATATAGCACGCCTATGCACCATTGCAATACGGAAGAGGATAACATTTGCTTTAATTTTAGATAGCCGTGAGACGCATTTTTCGACCTGAAAATGCACCAAATGCGGTTCTTTGCTTTTACAGCGTTTCTTACCCTCTGGATTTAAGGGGAAGGGGAAGGGAGACGAAGGAAGCAAGGAGTGCGGAGCACCATGCCTATAGTAGGCCTATAGTTGATTTTTGGTTGTACCGCCTTGACATGCCTATTGGTGGTTATTATCGGGTTTATATTTTATTGGGTTATATTCATCTTTATTTACCACGTAGTGGTTAGTTTTGTTAACTCTTTATTTAACTGGCCCTAATCACATTGCTCTACCTTTTTGCGCCTTGGTTTCAAGGTCACAGCTTGCATAAAAAAGTCAAAGTTGATGCTAGAAACACAGAGCTATAACGATTTATTTATCGAAAATCTCCGTTTTCCGCCGTTTTACCCACCCCAATCTCGTTTGGAGCTCTCGCAAGCGGTTCTTCTGGGACGTAGGGTATAGTGCCATAAACGATGAGCTAGAACCGCCCGATTCCACGCGTTCATAGCTTTGAGTCAATTCCAGCGTGTGACAGGCACGCGGACATACAGACAGACAGACAGACGGACGGACGGACACGCCACCTGCAGTTGCGCTCTATCATAGCTGAGCGCGACGAACTGAGAAAAAAGACAGCGCATTTCGTTTACTGTGGTGCTTGTGCGAAATGGAACCATCTGCTTTGTGGACAAAGGTATCTGCTAGGGGAGGGTGCCCCTAGGTGGGGCGCAGGCACAAACCCCCAAATGTTGGTTAGCCCAAATTTTTATCGCGCGTTATAGATAGCACACTGACGCGCCGCGCGCGCGATATTGATAGCAAATCTGTCCATCTGTCCGCGTCTGTCTTCCGTCCGTTACGTTCCGGTATGAAAACAGATATTGTCATAGTTTTTTTTTCACCATGGTAATATAGCCCAATCATATTCTAGTTTTATCAGCATCAAACACGTTCACAAAATTCCGACTGGGTCACCCCCTTCGGGGGCGCTAAATACAGGTGTGGTAGTTACAAGTTACTGTAGAAGACAGTCCCAATCATTATGATTGTATTGTATTAATCATTGTTTTATAATATTGTGTTTTATTATTTTATTATTGTATCTTGTTTTCACCTCTCTTTAGCCTCATGGCTACTATTTTCTAATAAAGTTCAGTTCAGTTCAGTTCAGAATAGGAAACCGCACCCAAGCTTTCGACTGGCACCGGTTTTAATGACCTTTAGTGACCTCTAAGTCATATTTATGGTCACGATATCATTCAACGTAAAATAACTCTAAAATGGTATAAATGAGAACTGTAGTTACAATGGCGGACCAATGGAAAGTCGTACGTTGTCTATCGAACAGCGCCATTTTCAATGACCTTTAACGACCCCAAACCTGCAGATTTCAAGGTCAGGCCATTCTCTAACGCTGAATTTCTCCGAAATGGCTAAAGTTACGGCAATAGTTACAATGGACGGCGAATAGGAAACCGTACCCAGGCTTTCGAATGGTATAATTTTCAATGACCTTGAGTGACCTTTAACCTACATTTTAAGGTCATCATAATATTCAACGTCAAATAATTCGACTAATAGTAAGTCGTGTATGATCTATCGAATGGTGCCGTTCTGCAGTGACCTTCGGTGACCCCTAATCTCGATTTCAAGGTTACGGTGTTACTAGGCCTAGATGTCTTGGACGTATTGTGTGCGCAACTCACGCGCGATCTGTTTTTAAACTCGATGTGATGGTAAAGTGTTAATAACACACCGTATTCACGACGGATTTATAAACGATGGGCTCCCCCCCCCCCTAAAAATTCGCCTGCTACCCCGGCGAATGGCAAGAGCAATGTCTTCTTTTGCCTTGCATGCAAAATGGATAGTTCCGAGATGCCTGCTGGTACAAGAAGCTCGCAGACAAGCCGCACGATTGTGCAGTCTTTTCATTTTGCAATGTACAATTAAACTCTGTTCTGTTCTGTTAGGCGTTATAGGCTTAGAATCGCGATTTCTGCCTATACCTAACCTGCATTCGACGCCACCGTATATATAGGGGAGTTTTCGTCGGAATATATCGCCATGCCGTTTGGTGTATGTGGAAAAACTCGAATGGTGTGACTACCCGGTGGTGAAAAAAAATTAAAATATGTTTATTCGTTTTGACACAATCCACGAAAGTGACAGACACACACATGCACACAGACACACGGACAGACACTTCATGACGGCTAAGGCCGCGCTTGCATTATTTTGCATAGCATCGCGCTGCAAAAACGACGTCGACGCTTACTGTCATAAACGTCCAGAAATTTATTTACAACAATGCACGACTCCCGTGAAAATTCACTGATGCGTGTCGTTTCGGCGTGATCGTCTGCTGATATATAAACGGAGACCGACGCTTGGTGCTATAAATTTACTCCACGGTCGAAATTGTTGACGACACTCCGACACTCGGCACTCCATCACTCGTCGATCCCATAGCCAGATTAGTCGAAAATCGCGATTTCTGCCGCATGGGAATCCCCGTCCGTCGGAATATTGCCACGCGTAAGGTTTGTATGGTGGGTCTATATGAAAAGATGAAAATAGTTTGAGAATATGCTGACTTGTTTCGAGTTTCGACACACGAACGTGACTGACGGACAGACGGACGGACGGACAGACACCGACGACTGCATGCAAGGGCTGCGTTTGCGGGCTGACTCGTGCGCGGCAAGCAATGAATTTTTAAAAAAACGCACGATGGTCATGCACCTTCTATGCTAAGAAACTTGCAGACGCAATGAATAAATTTCTTACTTTGGATCTGCAATTTTTATACAGCAAATGTTTCGGCCCATTCTATATACATGAGGGAAAACTGGAGTCATGGGGCTATGGTAGTGAACAAAGTTTGACGATATACACTGTCTCCCTAAAAAATAACCTTGTCAATTCTTAACGGATTTTCAAAATTCTTTCACTGCTGGATAAAAAAGTAAATTTCCAACAAAATCCATAATATAATACTTCTCACCAAAAAATAACTAGTATGTTGCCGCACAACCTTGCGAAAGTTAGAAGTCCGAGTTTTGGCATGTATCTGGAAAAAATGCAAACGAAAAATGTAACATGCATTGATTTTTGAACACACACCCAGTTTTAATGCACTTAGCTTACTTACTTATTTTTTGTTTCAATTTCCGGTTCCTGTTTAATATTTTTTTTGTAAATAACAGACGATTTTATCTAAACAAGTGATGTGAACTGAAGCAGCGTTTTCTGCATTTCTGTCATGGAAATACCAGACCATCATTGACAGTGCAATTGACGAGTGGCCTGCTGGACGTCTTCGCACATGATTGTGTGTGGGCAAAAGGCGGACATTTCGATCAACTATTGTGATAAAATTCAGACATTTCTTATAAGACAAGAGACGTTTCAGTTAGGCCTATGTCAAATGTGACAATCTTTAAGATTTTTTTGGAAATTACCACAAATTCGAACTTCTAATTTTCGCAAGGCTATATAAGTAAGTAAATAAGTAAGAGTATTTGTATCCGGCGCCTAAAAGCAAGATATAGTGCAGCAACATACTGAAGTTTGAACGAGAGTCGCGTCGGATCCTGTCCTATTACTTCTGGCAATTCGGGTTTGTCGAAGTGGATAAAGTGAATAAAGGTTGTGTATACAACAGAGTCGTACCAAACGTTATGGCAATATTCCGATGTTGTAGAGCATGTTCGTCATCCATGTCATCGATTCCGCTTAGACCAACTTTGTAATCAAACCGCGTATCTTGATTGGACGAAAAGTTATCTAGCCTAAGCTTATTTAATAAAAAAATTGTTTTTATTATTGTTACTACCACATTAATGGTGAAATAAAGATCTACAATAAACTAGTCTATATACTGAGTCCGCTGAAATGGTAGGCTGTTCCAAATATTTACAGAAACAAATAAATCTGTGCATTGCGCTTGTTTGTGTAGGGGACCCGCGATTTCACGTATAAGTTAATTTATGAGTTTGTAATATGCTATGTTATGACGAATATAAGATTTATAGAGATTTCACTGAAGTAAATAGGAAGTGCCTACCTATAGTGTCGGTGTGACCTTTTTATTATTACATCATATAAAACTAACGCCATGCATCGCCATGCATTCAACTTTAATAATATCCGCATGCGTACAATAATGGTGATTGTTAAACTGAATAATGACAAATAAGCTTATATTAAAGTAGTTTTATCTAGATTTTGACGTTATGCATTTTATTTGTGTATCCTCTGTTGTATTTACTTATTTTTTTTACATCTGTGAATATGCTATTGGTTGAAATCAAAGCCATGAATGAAGGTTATTGCTGCATGCTTGCGAACACTGTCAGCTGTATGGCCATTACTACAGATAGGCCTATTTTAACTCTCTGCAAAACGTGCAGATGGCGCGCTCAGCAATTTTAATATGCAATGCAATGAATTTTAATTACACCGAGGTTCGTTGCATGACTCGTAGCAGCAGCATCGCGGCGTGTGTCCCAGTGCACCTCACGTGTTCAATTACAACGTCCATTTATCATTAATTGAACGTCGATATGAGCCAGCCTCAGCAACAACAACAGCGACGACATTACATCAACCGTTGTCACCCCCGCCGCGACGCCGAACGCAGCAGAACCAGGCAATTAGTCGCGCAGAATTATATCTTTAGCGATGTGAGATAAGTTCTGATGGAACATAGCGCCATAGCACGTGCGCGCGTCGCCCCGACACGCCGTCACATGGTCACCAGTGACCTGGCGGTTGACCTTGCCGTGACCTTTGACACGTGACCCGCAGGTCGCCCGCTGCAGCAGCTACTGTCAAGATCTAAGCGATGCGCAGACATTTCGCTGTGCGACTCTTTAATTTTGCAAAGCGGCTGAATTGCAACTAAATGAATGGCCACTTCGTCATTTCTAACTGACGCATGACACTGCACTGTTAAGGCAACGTAGCCACGTGCATGTGCAATAGCGTGCATGCTGCATGCACACTTCTCGTCGTCTTGCATAGCCTGACGAAATCGTATACACACTTAATAAGTTCAACCAAATGAACCAGTCAACGGCAATATTTATGTTAGCTGTAGGCCTATATGACTATTTGCTGTTGCAACTTTATAAAGCAAAACTGTTAATTGAGTGAACTGTAAAAAGCGTGACCTTTTGTGGTTTAATTTAATTTTATTGTTTTATTCATTTTATGTTAAGTGTTCTATTTTGTGACAAAATTGCGTCGAATAACGTATAAGTTATAGTTTAATATGTACTATAATTGCATAGGGCATTACTCGTACATGGTACATATCTGACACTCATGACTAGCAAAACTTTACTCTCAATGAATGAAAGTCTTTTGATTGACAGATTATCCATCTTTATCGTCTACATGCATGAAGAGGCGCGACCAAAATAATGAAAATTGACGACGAACTATTTTTGACTGCTCAAAAACTAAAATTACTGCTAAACTTTTCGATTTTATTACTATTGATGTATTTATTTTAGCAGCTTCGTGTATAAGTAAATGATGAAATAGGTAACGCGTCTACATTTATTTTACATTGACTTATTTATATAAATCTTTACTCACCAACTGATTGTATAATTGCATAATAAATAAAAGAGGAAAACAAAAAATTAGTAATTATAATTTATTTTATGTCTAAATTAATATTTTATTTAGTTTTCATTAAGACTCTGCAAGATATGCACGTATTAGCCTATTATACATAGGCTAAATCGCCAATTCTCATACAAATATATAATTTTCATAACCTTGTAAATAGGCCTTTGTTGAACTTTTCACACTGACTACTAAGGTTCCATTTAGTATAATACGAGAAACTAAAATTATACACAGTACATTTATATTGCTAGATAGGTACTGTTTTCATTTCAAATTCAAACAAGATGGGCTGGGAGACAACATAGGTCTTCCTCCGCCAACGCTAATCATTTCGCCGAAACATCGACCAAGCGCGGGTTTTATCGTGCGGCAAACAGCATTTACGGTAAAATAGGAAGAATTGCCTCTGAGGAGGTTGTGTTACGACTGATTAAAAGTAAATGACTGTGTTCCTGTGCTTTTGTGTGGCCTAGAAACTTGTGCTCTTAATAAATCGCAGATCGCTTCGCTTGACTTTGTCGTAAATCGATTTTTTATGAAAGTCTTCAACACGAATAACATTGAAACTGTTAAAGCTTGTCAAGAGTTTTTCTCATTTGAATTATTAGCTAGTGACCAATTGGCTAAACGGGTGGTGAAATTTGAAAGTAAAGTAAATACCGTTTAATTCTGTTATGCTGTGCATGTATGTGATGGCATATTGTATAACTGTGTACATGTAAATATAATATTGTATTTTTAACTTTCTGCTACCACTTGTGGTGAATAAAGATGTTCAATATTGTAACCAATTGTATTTATTTAAGCATTAGTTAAGTTTTCCTACATTTTTTCTATTTTTTTTTGATTTTACATTGCTATCATTGTATAAAATTGATCTGGAATTAGAATTCGGATTTCTGGACTAATCCGAATCCGGGTGTTCGCCGGATCGCTCCCAAACTGTAGTGTATCTCATTGCATGTGCGTTTGGACTGCTTTGTTTCATACGTTGTTTCTTAGTTAAGTTGTATATTTTATATTTTAGTTAACCGTCTTATCTCAACTGTACTACCATCTTGATGGTGAATAAAGATGTAGGCCTATATATTCCCTTCTCAGCATCATATCGCCGACTATTTTCGTGAAAAGCGGCCGGTGTCTGCTGCAATAGTGCATGAGATAATCCTATCTTAATTTAGTTTTATTGAATATTTGCTTTTTATATTTTATTATCTATCTTAAAGTATAATTAAAATATAACTCTGTGTATGAGGGCCTAATGATATGCAGGTCTACTAAATTTTTGCATGCCAGTGCACACACTGTGCACTGCAGAACATAATGCCTGTACATGCACAGCAAACTGCTATTGCATGACACCACACGAACAACATAAAATTTATATCTTCCAAAAACAGCATTATCTGTTAGGACATCGTAAATGCACGTCAGCCTAATGCCTTGATTATCATGATACTGTGACTGCACTTCAACATAATATGTTATTATGATACATTAATTTGCCACAGACGAAAATATAATACTAAATTAATAGAAAAACTAAAGGCAGAGTAAGATAATGCATAAATATGGTGAATAAAAATACGCAAAACTAAATTGAATAAGTTGCTTTTAAAATTAAGAATTCGATTAAAGTTAAAATTTAAAATTAAGTTCAAGCGTTATATCTCATTGCGTACCATTAATAACATATAGGCTATACGATGACTAATAATACAATACATTCAAACAACATGTGAAGTGTATGGAAAATTGCGAAAACTTTATTTCATTGTGCCTGATTGCGTATAGAGCTTTTTAAAAAATTCTTAAACCTTTTCAGGCGGTACTCGTATATTACCAGCCCCTATGGACGAATGAATCTTGTTCACTTTTTCTTGCTTTCCAAAGGTTGAAATTTTGGGATATTTATTTTTGTGTATAGAGTCGAAGATGGGAGACTGAGTTTGCTTTTCCAATACTCTCGCCGTCTCGCGCTGTTATGGATACACTTTTTTATTATGCAAACATGGAAATTTCAAATTTGTGCTGCTCAGTCACGAGGCTGCTGTGTGATTTATATTATTTTTTACACTTTTGTTATTTAATGTACTTTATTGTCGTTTTTATTGTGTCTGTCCTGCGCGTATCAGTATCATTAGCCTATGTATAATTGTGTTCATCTGTAATTGTAAATCTTTTCGCACACTGTGCATTGTGCAAAATATACGTCAGGAGTAATCTGTACGGAAGCAACACCCACAGCATGCCTGAACATTTTTAAAAGTAAGACTACGTTTTACACGCGTATCGTGTTCATAATGTGACCGGTCATATAGCTTCCTTTGACCCGTCTCATTTTTTGCCGTTTTCGTCTTCTTAAGTGAAACGAACGAAGGGCAATATACTTGGCGGGAATGTTATGTATATGTGCTTGGTGCAAACTACTTGTGTGATAAACAGTGAGCCTGTTTGCATTTGATTGATAAACTGTGCAATATTATACAGTGTACGATCATCAATGAAACGCCGTGGTCATAATCATTCAACGCCTCTGTAGTTTCGTATGGTGCATGCTCTGCAATTCTCAACTCAACTCAAGTTTATTGATCGCTTTTGAAAATGATTTTTAGTTAGTTATTAATTAATTAATTAATTTATTTATTATTATTATTAAATACACAACTGTTGTCATTGATTGATAAAGCTCTGCAAAAACGGTAACACAACCCGTCTTAAGACACATAAGTAAGTAAGTAAGTAAGAGTATTTATAAGGCGCAATAATCAAAAAAGTCATGCGATTCGCAGCAGTCCGTCTGAAATATGAACCTCACACGATTTCACTTACTCATCATCATGTGTAACTGTCACTCAACAATTAAGCGAACTGACATTCAGCAAAGTCGATATTGTCCATCACATAAGAGGCCGGCATGAGAGATTCCATGGGTGGTGGTGGTGCTGTTGCCGTGTCCATGCATGGTCTCTTCACCTACACTGTAGAAAAGGCTTGCGTGAACCAGTGCGATATTCGCAAGTTTCTTTCTACAGTGTTTGTGATGCAGATCATAGTTCTACGTCGTCGACTCACGCGTCTGCTTCAAACCATGCAGCATGTTTCCGAAAATCTGTGCGTCTTGATCAACAGCATTTTGACAATGTTTATTTTACTCGCTAACGTAACGAGTTTCAGAGTGTTTTTTATAGCCTATACACCTGTAGTACAGCCACAGCACGTATTTTAACTCCGTGCAATTGGATAACTGTTTAAAATTTAACATTTATGCACATTATAGACCTACGAAGCGTAGGCTAAAAAATGAGGTTTACGGAAAATGAAATTAATTCATGGAGTACTTATAAATTTTGCAAATAAAATACACAAAAATTTACTATCTGTCTACGGCGCAATGTGCATACGGCGTGTGAAGTTACAGTTGTATAAGTTGTGCTCTTTAAAAGCTTTCAAAAGCTCTTTAAAAAGCACAATGCACAACTACCCACGCATGCATACACGACATTACAATGTACGCATACAATATACGCGATATCTGACTTTTTCTTTAGTAAGCATATCGATCAAAAATGACTGTTAAATGAATAATAAAATGTATAAATATATTAGTATTTTACAAAACAATTCAGGGCTTACACATATTTTTATAGGCTAATCTTAAGGAAAGGAGAATAAGTTTATAATATAGATGTTTCTCAACCGAAGTTGCTGAAATATTTTTAAAAAAATGCATTTCTTTAGTCTGTGTGCTGAATGAACAAACAAATGTCTCACTATAAATAAATTAAATGTGTAGCGTTAATATTTAGATTTTTTGGTCACATGGGTGTGCAAGATGAGACCAGGATAAAGGGCCTATTTCAATGCTTTTTATTTATTAATACAATTTTCTATGGCTTACGTTAGCAGACGTTGTCGCACATTTTTTGATTTATGAAGCCCGCGATATTTTCTTTTACGTCGATACCTCTTTTGCGGTAAATAATAGCTTTAAAGCGCGTCGCAGTCCATTTGTCGTGACGTTGACGCTGACTTCATTGTGTCGTCAAGTGACGCTACGTGACGTCAAGAGTGACGTCAGGTGACATTGCGTTAAATGTCGGCAGCAGCAGCAGCAGGTGCTGCCACGTCAGTTACACACTGTAAATAATGACTGTTAGAGTCGCACCGCATCCAGCCTGCGTCCAGCCTCAAGTCGTGTTAACCCTTCAATGGCGCTGACACTAATTGTTCCGACCTTCTCAGTGGAGTTGTATAGGGGCCTAATGTTTTTTTCTCAATATTTTAGTGACAACTAATCCCTTTGATTAGTTCCATGGACAATCGCTGCCAAAAGGGTGTTATTCACTGTAATGTCTATGCCTATACGAGTATTATAATTGATGGATGTGCTGCATGTCACACTGTGGTATCAGCAATTAAAGTGCCCAATATAGGTTAAACTCTCCTCGTATACCAAATATAATCTAATGACCTAGATCAAATGACCTAGCTCTTGAGGGTTACTACAACATTGAGTACACGGTGCATGCGATGATGCGATAGGCCTATGGCCATGGCTGCAAGCATCTATCGCATGCAACCAACGATCGCATCGTTGCAGCGATTGGTTGCAGCTGAGCTACGATCGCACCGTGCAACCCCATCCAACCCCAAACGTCGCAAACACGATAGCGTGCTCAATCATTGGTTCCCGGCTGGATTACTGTAACTCACTGTTAGTTGGAATTGGTGAACAAAATCTGGATAGCATTCAACGTGTTCAGTCGAAAGCTGCTCGTATAGTTTGCAACGCTGGTCGTCATTCACCGAGTTCTGATCTATTACATTCCCTATACACTGGCTGCCTGTCCGTCACAGAATTGAATTCAAGACAGCTATACTCTGTGCTTCAAAGCAGTAAAACTGGGCACTCCTTCCCTGAGTAACATGTTAAAGTCGTATACGTACCACTGCGACGAGCTCTGCGCTCATCAAACATCATGAACATGGATTTGTTAACCGTTCCTCGTACTGATACTTCACTGCAGGGTCTTTTCGTCGCTTTTCTGTAGCTGGACAAAAAGTTTGGAATCGGTTACCACACGAGCTGCGTCAATGCATACAATTTCGTCCTTCAAGTCAAACCTTAAGACACACTATACTTCCGTCGCCACATAGACAACTAGCACCTTGTCTGCAGCCTGCAGGGTGGCGCCTCCGATTGCATTTTATAACGAAGTTTAGGCCTACGTGCGCTGAATAAATTTTATAACTGATAACTGATTGGCTGCATGCTGCATGCACAGACGTCATGAAGATTAACACATGAGTTGTATAATTGACTCAAATTTGCCTGTTAGTCGCTGCGAGGATTCCACAGCCATGTGTGCTATGTGGTCCTCCTATGTCGTCGTCTCTACGCCATTGAAAGGGTTAAATAAGCCTATTGATGCAAACAGCAATAGTCGTTCTCAGCGATGTGATAAATCACGTGGTACCCGGCCTCTCTAAGAGGTCCGCGCGCCACATGCAGGTGCGCCTGTCGGCCGGCCTTGGTGCGTTTTGTTTCCGACACGTTTCCGGCATAAAGCCTCGCGAGATTTGGACGAGAATTGACGTCAACAACGCGGTGCATGTCTGGAAGTGGCAGCTCCTCACGCATGCGCATACAGGCTTCCGTTGCACGGTGCTGCTCTTTCTTTAAGCGACGCTTTTAGTCATTAATCTTGCATCGACTTGCAGCACTGTGCCGATGTGATGACACACACGTCTTTATTGCTATACAAAGGCTTCGAGAACTTCTGGAGATGCTGCTCTCCGTTCCACCCATGCACACAATGATTGACAGTAAAGCGGTCTAAAATCGCACTTTTTAGCATGTATTGTATACTTTGATTTTTCATCGTATTTACGATACGATACGATAGTGGGTATTTAACGTGCAGTAAAAAGCTGACGGGTAGCCAGCTTAGTCTACCACACGGAATAAACAGAAAATTAAAATGTGAAACTAAAAATAAAA
>Ga0209149_1000916_pt1 | contig 13691 bp, 9 predicted proteins | sample WorMetTyACAVOLI2_FD_187423 | JGI IMG/M metagenome (GOLD analysis project Ga0209149, IMG submission 187423) | Marine gutless worms symbiont microbial communities from Max Planck institute for Marine Microbiology, Germany - Olavius algarvensis... ... | reverse complement strand
TTCAGCGGTATTTTTTTAGACATTTCGACACAGTGCATGGGTACGATGGACAGATCTACAGGTGGATGAATGGACAGAGTTGCAGTGGGATATATCGCGCTTGCATACAGTGCGTTGCGAAATGCCATTACAAATGCCATGCAAAAAAACAGCCGTTGCGCAGTAAAATACACCGTATTGTTAACTGAGAGTGAAAATAATAATGCACAAACTTCTTACTCTACGCAACCGATGTTGTGTAATATTTAAGTGAGAAGTGTAGAGTAAGAAGTTTTTGCATTACTGATTGTACCAGCTGAATGAATCTATTCAACACGAGAGTGAAAAAATATTAGGAGTAACGTGCTAATAAAAAGTCACGCGAAACCGAGTTTAAAGAGTTTCTGCAAAAGGAGTGGATTCATTATTAAGTTTCGATCTTTTGCCCAGAAAGAGATAAGCATAGCTCGACGATACGCATAGGCTAAAATAGAATAGGTTAGCGTCCGTACGTATTCTTCAAAAATAGACTACGTACGCGGGACGCCACGTATCCTCGAGCCTTGGTAACAGGCGCGAATTAAGTTTGTTGACGGGGGTGCCTACGGTTGTGCAGTGCCTATAGGGCCTACGCCAAACAGTTTGGCGTAGGCCCTATAGGCACTGCACAACCGTAGGCACCCCCGTCTCTCAGCTGTCCCCGTCTACGCAATGCTAAATTGTTTGTTTCTTTTGTGACTTATAGTTACAGTTAATGTGTTAATTCAGCTTCAATGATAGTTGTGCATTATTTGAAGTCAAGAAATAATATAGTAAAAACTAAAAGTGTATTTACTAGTATAATATACTGTAAAAAAGAGAAAAAGGCCGCATTACCCGTCCAACTGTTAGAACTCAGCCTTTCTGCACTTCAGCTGGGCAAACTGTTCAATGATTTCGTGGACATTCAGCTTTCGTACATCACATTCTATCAATAGAAGTGTCAGCGGTGGTGGATCATTGGGAGCGCAGACAACAGTACTTGCACTCTCCCAATGATGCACGCTGACAGTTTTTCACGCGTGACAATTTTTTTTCCTTTGTGTATTCAAATGATGTCAAATACAGTACTGTCAGGTCAGTACGTGAAATTGTCAAATTGACGTTTTAGTGCAACAATCGACAGTTCAGTGCTTACAATGCACAAAACATTAGTGACTGATTGGCTGACGTATGTTCACAATATCATGCAGCCATCTTTCGTAGGCCCCTTCGACGTCGTAGGCCCTACATAGGCATTAGCCTACAATGCCTATGCCACAATCCAGCCATGCTTGGAAATAAGGACAAGAACAACAAAGACACGTACCAATGACATTAGCCATCATGTTGCATGATGACGTAATGATGACGTACAGATTCATTTCTGATTCCGATAATTCTTATCAGTTAATATGTGTACGTTTACGACGAAATTAAAGTGGCATGTTAGCCTTCATTGTTTTGTACGAGATGTAGCCTACAGTTAGTAGAGATGGGAGAAGAACAAATATAACGGACACTTCAGTGATTTATATTAATGATGCGTATACTGCTCCACTGTTGCACTATTTGTCGTGAAACTGCAGAGTTTATTAACAACTGACAAACTGACGATAACGATTGGTGCTGGTCGTCTTTCTATTTCGAGTGGCTGTGTATAACGCCGTTCACAGTTGTATTCACATGACAGGACTGTCAGTCATAATAGAATAATGCTATCTATAGCTACTGACCAATACAGCTCTTAGTGACGACGGTCACAGCATGTGTTGTGTTTGGATAACCGTAATGAACCGTTAACGTGGACTGCAGCAATGATGGTCGGTCGTACATGTTTACGAGTCGAAAGCTTGCTGAATTAAGCAATGGAAGCGACAGGATTAGCATTGTGACTGTTGACCGGAATAATTCACGAGCGTCACATAACACATAACACTTAACTGCACGCAGTAATTACCCACACAAACTACACTACGACACGACCTGCCCGTAACAAAATGCAACACAGCTGATCACATCTGCAGACGAAATATTAGTGAGATGAACAAGGGATCGATTAGACTAGCCTGAATACGAGTATGACGGCTATATTTCACTGGATAAATTCAATTTCTGACGTAACGATGTAATAACGCCTACGACACTCCGCTATAGTGCTACTGCTGTTCTACGCCGAAAAAAACAGAAAGACATAACTAAGTTCTGTCCGTTCTATGGACCTTAGTTTCTTAAAACAACATCACAACACAACGAAACATTTATACAAAACTGATAAAATACCTGCGCGTAAATTTATAAGCAATATTCGGACCTCACACTGCGCGCGATACAGATAAATCTCAAATAAGTGACTTGCAGTATAACACTTTCCTGCTAATTAATTTACAATGTCTGAGCAAACTACGATCGACGCCAATAGCGGCTAGTGAAAAAAGCAAGACTATATAGGAGTAAGTTATAGACATTTTGGGTTGAGGGTTTAAGTTGTAACGAACGACGCGGTTTACACTGGAGACAGCCCGTCTTCATACTGGGTCGAATCTACAACCAGAACAGTACATCAACGTTGTTACAGGCTTTATAATTTGTGTCTTTATCATGGAAAATGTTCACTTAAAACTTTCATGAGAATCATCTTGTATATGTGTTTTGTTTAAAAACTTTTCGAATATTACTATTCTCTTCTGCCGTTTTTTTGTAATTTTTACAGCGCGATGCTATGCAAGATGTCTGTCTGTCTGTCCGACTGTCTGTCCGTCTGTCCAACTGTCACACGTCGATATTCTGCCGAAACGGCTAAACATATCCTCAAAGTTTTTTTAACGTCGGGTAGCCACACCTTCTAGTGTTTCCATAGCAAAGTGTATGGCAATATTCGGACGGGGACCCCCTCCCGGGGCGTCGAATGCAGTGGTGTATGAAAAAAGCGATTTTCGACCAATACCTCGCTTTTTCTCGGAAATGATACAAGATAAAGCCACAGTTATGATGGAAGGCAAATAGAAAACCGTACCCAAGCTTTCAAATGGTAGGCTACCATTTTGAATGATCTTGAGTGACCATGAGTAAATTAGCGAAATATTCAACGACACGAAGCATCGCGCGATCTCTCTGCGACATCTGAGCTACTTGTTGAATAGGCTATGTTGATTGTAAGCTTAACACATGCACTGTGCGGAATCAAGAGTTTTTAGTATGAATACATTCATTCTCAGTGACAAAAGTTCTGCATAAAAACTAAGCTGCTCATTGTCTACATAATCCTACCTTTTCCGCGAGAACGAACAGTTCACACCCGCCCTGATTTTTATGCCTAGGAATGAAAAACTTACGAAAGTATGCGGCACTAAGACTTTTTATTTCGCACCTTCTCGGAGAGGTAGTCGGACAGGCTGATAGACGGGCCGGCAAGACCAGACGTGAGACCACTGCATGGGACACGTGGAAGGACTGCAGGGACTGCGACCACTGAAACTTTTTGCAAGATAGGCTCAATTACAGTTGGGAAGACAACTTGGGCGTGGTTTCCCGACTGAAGGTTTTGCCGACTTTTCTAGTTGCAACCCTTTTAGCAGACGCAAGTTACACCCCCCCCCCTCTACGCTATCATCTTAGACATCACCCAGTGTCTTCCAGATCCCCATCTCTTTAGAAATGCCACTGTTAGCAACAGTAGCAGAAAGCTGAATTTTTTTAAAAACCAAATACCAGGTACCTTGGTCATTTGCTTGCAGGGAAGAATTTGAAGTGCCCAATGGCGCCCACAGTGATTTTTGCAAGGAAGGACAAACACCTCCTTTCTCCTCCCATTTCCTCCACTCCACTTCCTTTTCCCACTTTTCCTTTCCCCTATCCTTCTCTCTTTCCCTCCGTCCCCTCACTGCCCCTTAAATCCAGCTAAAGGATCTGGAGGAGCTCCGTAAGCTCCCCCAGCGGGTTCTGGGCACAGCCGTAGCAGCAAACGCATTTACGAGTATTATGAGCGTGCAACGCGTCTGTTGGTAACGACTTTGATTCTTTTTGTTCGAATCAAAATGTTGTAATTGAAACGAATCAAGCCTTTACATTTTTCAGAGGAAAAGTGCCCTCTCTTGCCCCTGCCTGTGGGCGCCCATGGAAGTGCCCCCTAAATTGAAATCCTAGTGACGCCACTGACGTTAAGCCCTGATCACAGCTCCGGACCGGACTCAACTCAACCAGTTGAGTTGAGTTGAGTTGAGTCCGGTCGGGCGCTGTGATCAGGGCTTTAGACGTACGTCGACTACGAGCGGATGATCCTGGTCGTCTCGCGTGTGACGGACATTGAGCGACCGCTGCGACCGCTGTGACCGCGCGGCGCGATATGGATACTGATGTTGCGTTCCGCCGTCTCGGCGCGTCGCTCGGCGTCGTCGAGCATCTGCTGCGCCTTGCGGTACTTGTTCATCGTTATTGTCACCACTTCCTCCTGAACACACATCACACCGTCGCTTCATACCAACTAGCAATCATCACGGATCAGACGCAAGCAAAGACTCCAGTCTTGTTTTTAGTGCTGGAAAATGAGAGATTTGCAGCAATTCTCTGAAAAATGTAACAACGAGCGTCCTTTTAATTATTGGGAGCGCGACGGCACGCATGCTTTTTAAAAGTGGAATATCAAGTGTATAGAATCGTTGATTGCAGATTTCAGCACGGTGAATGACTCCTAACCTAGATTTCAAGGTCATGATATTCTTCAACGTCAATTATCGCGAAACTAGTACAAGACAGAGCTATACTTACAACGGAAGACTGATACTAATCTATCGAATGGTGCCACTTTCGGTGACTTTGAATGACCCCTAAACCAGGTTTCAAGGGTACGCCATTATTCGACGCTGAATGTCTCAGAAACGGTAAAAGATAGACATATGGTTACTACAGACTATTAATAGAAAGTGTTAGGTAGCCTATTGAATTGTTCCATCGCCGATGACCTTGATCGACTACGACCTTCAAGGTCATTTCCGCTATTATTGTCTGAAAGTGTAGCCCACTTTTCCGGTCTCTGACAGAAGATCCAGGTGACCTAACGAATGATGACATTGCCGGTGACCTTGAGTGACCTTTAAAGGTCATTTCAGGTACAGTGAGCGATTTCGTTGCCTGTATCTCAAAAATATAGCAGATTATAATGTACAAAGTCAATTACAACGGTCGGACGTCATAATATATGAACAATTATTTCTACTCATCGACTTATCATCTACTGTCATATTTGACTGGAAGGACTGTTATAAATGATGCTGAGCGCGACTTATTACGATAGCTAAGTTTTTTTTTGTATTCTACACTGATACATCTGAATGGTAAAATGACGTCTGATAGGTCTTACGGCCTCGAGGAGCTGTCTCTTGAGAGTGGTGATCTTCATCGTGAGTATGTTGACGGTTTCCGTGAGTTCAGCGGCTATGCGGTGATCCTCGTCGGCCTGGGTGCGCAGCTCCTGCAGCAGGCGGGCTAGCTTGCGGTTCTCAGCAACCACGTCACGTCCGCGCCGCTGTTCCGCTTCCAGCTCAGCCTCCACGTCTCTCAGCTGTCACAACAGCCAACAACGAACATTCGTCGATGTGCTACACCTACCTGCTGTTTGTTCATACTGTCAACCAGCATCCTCGAACCCGTGACGTGAAATCGTTTTCTAACAATGCTCCTTATACTTAAATACAGTGGTCATCATTATCATCGTCATCGTCATCACCATCAACATCATCATTAGCATCACCATCATATTCTTCTTCTAACTCATTTCAGAGTTTATATGTTTCTTCTTTAACAAGTAAATCATATTTGGTCACTTGTTTTCAAATATTTTGTTTTCTTAACGTTTTTGCGTTTATCATATGTTCACACTTGTATTAGCCAGCTCCTGCTCGCACAAGTGACCATTTTTGGGACCAATAATTATATACACAAACAAGTGCGTTAGCAAAACAATACCCGCCATATGGGGGTGGGCAAATTTCGTATTTGCGGAATCTCCTGGGGCCACTGCTCCGTGACTTACATTTTTAGAAAGCTCCCGTCGAGCTGATGTTAAGCTCTAATTGACATGTAACGCTGTGACTTACCGTTTTCGAGATGTTCGCGGTCAAATGGTCCAAATTTAAACCCAAAATTTCGGATTTGGGGGATCTCCTGAAGGCACCGCCCCAAAAGGGGAGACAACCTGTCCGGAACCAATATCATCATCATTTATTTAAGCAAAACGAGCAAAAATATAAACAGAGCAAATCAATTTAAAAAAACATACAATATAGGGTCGATGCCAAGGTACATGTAGGGCTGTTTAACTGCTTACACGTGGCCTAAAATTAAAGTGATGAGCAATCAAATAACTCCAAAATACACACACACACAAACATGTGAAATATTTAAGAAAATTTAGCAAAATAAAAATTAATTTAAGAATTATTATTAACGCTTTCCAAGTAAAAATTTGCTAAGATCACCGCATTTTAGACGATTTACAAACAACGATAATTGTTGTGCTGAGACGACGTCTTCAGGTAGTGAGTTCCACACATCAATTACACGAACAGCGAAAAATGCTGTCTACAGTTTACTCTCGATGAGGGAACAAATAATTTGAGCAAATGGCCGCGTGTTGTATGATCATAAACAATAGTAAAAAATCTGTCACAAGATAAAAGAACAAGTCCACGAATGATTTTATAGCATAATTTTAAATCAGCGTGTAGGCGTCACAATTCCAAACGGTTTATTCCCAATCTGGCACAGCGCTCGTCGTAAGTAAGTGAACGGAGTCCCGGTAGACGTTTTGTGAATCGCCGCTGGACAGATTCAAGTTGATTGATAAGACTTACAGATACTGGGGACCATACTGGACATGCAAAATTTCACGCCGATCGGTGCCACTGTCGCCGAGATACCTGTAACCGGACAGATAAATAAAAAAAAACAGCAAACTAATGTATGGCGGGTAATTAATTATGTATTCTTGATAACACAGATTGATAAACGGTGGTGCAAGTTATTCTATACGAGCCTAGGAGTACTTCGCACTAACAGTCACGGACTATATTGGTTGGCAGGTGATCGCCATGCACTGTGATTGCGACGCACTATTTTTCATTTGTTATATTTCACACAAGCTTTGTTCATTGCTGCGGTTGTTTATCATTATTACGAGACGCTCACTCTGGCTTGCAGTTTGGCGATGAGCCGTTTTCCTTCACGCTGAGCGAACGACTCGGCTTCCTCGAGCTTGACGTTGATCTCCCTGATCTCGATCTCCAGCGACTTGCGGACGCTCTCTGCGTTCTTGTAGTTCTCCTGTTCGCGGCGCAGCTCGTCCGCCAGTCGGTTCACCTCCAGCTGCAGCCTGTCAGCCCGCTCCTCGGCCTCGCGCCGGCCGCGCTGCGCCTCGTCCAGCTCGGCCTGGATTGACGCCATGTCGGCCTCGAAGCGTCGTCGGTCTCCGGTGATGGACGTGAGATTGATGGTCAGTTCGTTGACACGCGTGGTCGCGTCGTTGAGTGCCGCCTCGGCGTTCTTGCGAGCGCGCTCCGCCTGCACCGTAACACCAGGCAACGCTGACACTCGGCTGTCGCAGCGTCAGAAATCGCCACAACATTCCACACTGTCAGACAATGTGTACACCAACATCATCATCGCTGACTTTCTGTAGGCCTACCAGCCACACTATGTACTCTGGACGTTGATTGGTGGGCTGTTACATTTGGTACAGCAAGGAGGGGAGTGGGCAAACTGGGGCCCCGCCCAGTCCCCTCCTCGCTGTACCAAATGTTACAGTCCACCCATCAACGGCCAGTGTACCAACTTCGTATTATTCGACGTGGCACTATAATTACCTTTGGAGTTTTAAGGGTTAAAATTAACACATTATTTTTTTATTTGGCAAATAAATCTGATCTGATCATGTGAACATCACCGTCATCGTCATACAAACCTATTGATTTCAGATTTTTAACGACTTCAAGTCTAACTACCTACAAGACTCTATCTCCAGTAAACCCCACACCAACCTGCTTATCTAAGTTCACTTCTGTTGCCTTATGAGCTTAGCGAGCCTTGCGCTCATCCATTCAGCAGCTGCCTAATCTACAACTGTAATGACTGGCTTTCGTAGGCTCGGCGCGTGCCTTCAGCTACTCCGTCCCAGGATTTGGAACGAAATCCCAGCCGCCATAAGAAATGCTTCAACTGTCCAAACTTTCAAACGCCGGCTCAAAACCCACCTGTTTAGTCTTACGAACCATCACTAAACATGACCCAACCTCCCACCTGGCGACTGCCCGCGCATCAGATTCGGTCATACTCCAACATGATAACATTACGTGTTATTATTATTATTATTGAGCGCCAATTACACACAAATTAAGAACAGCGGTGCGTTACAGCGTCATGGTTAAAAGCAGCATTAAAGTTATGCGTTTTTATCGCGCGTCAGCATACTGACGCGCGATATTGATATAGCAAATCCGTCTGTCTGTCTGTCCGTTCGTCCGTAACGTTCCGGTATCAGATGAAAACGGCTTAACATATCGTCATAGTTTTTTCACCATACGGTAGCCCAATCATTCTGTTTTCATCAGCATCGAACATCTTCACGAAATTCCGACGGGGTCACCCCCGGCGGGGCCGCTAAATACAGGTGGGGAATAAAAATTTCGCGATTTTCGACCAATAAGTCGCTTTATCTCGCAAACGATGCAAGATATCGCCGTAATTACTATGGAAGGCGAATAGGAACTCGTATGCGATCTATCAAATGGTGCCATTTCCAATGACCTTGAACGAACCCTAACCCTGTTTTCAAGGTCTCACCACTCTCTGACGCTAAATATCTCACAAACGGCTAGATACGGCCATAGTTACTATAGAAGGCGAATAGGAAACCGCACCCAAGCTTTTGAAAGGCACCAGTTTCAATGACCTCGAGTGACCTCTAACCCAGATTTCAAGGTCACGGTATTATTCAACGTCAAAAAACTCGAAAATCATACAAGATAAAGCTATATTTACAATGGCCGACCAATAGAAAGTCGCATAGGGTCTATCGAACCGCGCCATTTTCAATGACCTTGAACGACCCCTAACCTGGTTTTCAAGGTCACGCCATTCTTTGACACTGAATATCTCACAAACGGCTACAGATATGGCCATAGTTACTATGGGAGACGAATAGGAAACCGTACCCAAGCTTTCAAATGTTACCACTTTCAATGACCTTTAGTAACCTCTAACCCACATTTCAAGGTCACAATAGTATTCATCGTCAAATAACTCGACTACTACTAAGTCGTGTATGATCTATTCAATGGTTCCGTTTCCAGTGATTTTGAGTGACATTTAACCTAGATTTCAATGGCACTGTGTAATATTTATGCCTATGGATTCCCTCAACGTATCGTGTGCACAGCTGACGTGCGATCTGTTGGCGATAGCTAAGTTCTTGTTAATCATGTCTTTGAAGGAAGCGAGACTAAGTATAGCTCTCAGATCGTGCGACAATCTATTGTAAGCTGCTGCCTTAACTACTGAACGACTGCATCACTACGTTTACCATACCATACCATACCATACTGGGCCGCCGTGGCCCTATATTTGCTATGAACAACTCTGAGGCCAATTAGGATGACCCAATGCGCACGCCCTGCCGGAATGGGAAGGAAGGGTAGGGAATGTATCCCGGTGTAGGTGGTGCAATACTCCCACTTTGCCGGCAGTGCGTGTGTGGAAGGGAGAAGGAAAGGAGATTGAAGGGCTTGTGCCTATTATTTTGAGCTCCGGACTCCACGGGCCTGACGGCCATGCAGGTCATGCGCACTGCGCTTACAAGGGCAGGCGCATCATTACGTATTCGTTAAAAGAATTCTGTTCTGAACTGTCTCTCTCGCGCAAACTTTGCCAGCGACAGAGCAGAGAAGAAAGCTGAGTTGTATTACTAAGTAACTAACAATGAAAGAACAACAGAAACAAAAAAACATCACCGACAGAAAGAAAACAGCATCTAAGCCTATAAACCGATGGCTAGACACTGACCGCCTCGAGCAGTCCTCGGACGTCCTCCAGTTCCGTCTGCAGCGCGATGCGCTTGCGCTCCAGCACAGTCAGCTGGCTTCTCAGTTCCTCAGCGGCGCGACGCTCCTCTTCCAGCGCCAGCTCCAGCTCCTGAGTGGCACAGAAACGCACAACAACAGCAACAGTAATAACGAAAATAACAATATTCATATTTCTATACAGTATGCTACAGCGTCATCAAAATAATAATAATAGTAATAGTTTTTGTTTGTTTGTTTTTTGTTGTTGTGTGTCTGGTGCTTCTTTCACTTGTTGCTGCAACTTATAAAGCGCCGTAACATGTCCGTAAAGTCACTACAAGGGCGCCGGTTAGGATGGAAGGACAGTAATTTCACAGGCGTCGATGGCTGGTTGTTTAGTGGTAACAAAAAAGCTATAAGACGAAAAAGAAATATTTTAAAAGTTTCAACTTTGTCAGTAATAAACTTTTGGGACTGATACTCAAAACCAGTCAGAAGAATGTATTGGTCTGATCAGGCCTGTAGCCAGCCCGTATTCATGGGTCTTCCTTCTCCTCCCTTCCCTCCCCTACCCTGCCTTCCTTTCCCCTCCCTTCCCTTTCTCTCCCCTTCCCTCCTCTCCTTTCCTGTCCCCTCCTGTGTTCTCCTCTCCCCTCTCATCCCTCCATTCCCTTCCCTTCCCCTTAGAGGTAGACCCCTATTGTGGCTTGGAGTCTGGCGGTGCGCTCAAGCTTCCCCAGCGGGTCCGGGCGGAGCCCGGCCGCCAAACGGTTTTTGGCGAATTGTAGGCTAAAAATCGCGCCTGTAGTAGCAATGGTCTTGAGGTTTACCAGTACAAAAACGCAAAAGAAACGCAATACGTTACCTTGTACGTCAATCACAACATACCATCTATTGTGCAATGGGACCCAAAAGTGTCAGTGTTTTTATGGTTAGAAAGACGACAGCGCACAGTGAAAGACACACCAAATTTGTGGACCTTTTAGAATTTGGAGGTCTTCGGACCCCCAAGATCCCCCCAGCTACGGGCCTGTCTGATAGTCACAAACACTGCTTCGTCGATGCACTCAGCGGCTGTTGAAAATTTCACCAGCTGGCAAGAAGTCAACGAAGATGGAGTCGTCATCAGCCAGCCACCAGTGCACCAGTGCACAGCAAGCTCAGCTAGCAATCTTCCAAGTCAGTGTCAACACACTGTCAACTGCGGCGTCTTTCCAAGCGTAAACTTGTTGGATTGTTCCTCCGACCTGTACGTGCTGTAGCAACAAAGAGAAGACATCAGAATGGTGTCATGCCCGAAGTGGAAACGAGCACACCAGCGCCTCCTTGGAGAATCCAAGAAGGTCGCAAATGTAATCCAAGGCTACGCGAATCAGCTGGACTTTCTCGTTTCTTCTATGAACCTCACCTTCTCGTCTTATAAGCGTACACTGCTTGTCGATTCGGTAATGTCACCAATAAAGTCTTGCAAATTAGTGAAAGATAACCGATAAGACGGTGCAATTAATTTCGAATGCCTTCACACAGACGGCAAAATCATCGTCATCATCGTCATCACGTTTATTTCAGGCAACTCGGCCCATATCACGGACATAACTGACACTGCCTGCGGTCGACGTCAACTACGATCGTCAGACGTGTGCGTCATTCAACGCACCCGCACTCGTCTCGGTGATCGCTCCTTCGCTGTCGCTAGACCACGTCTGTAGAACAGTCTCTCTGTTGGACGGCGCATCGTGACTTTTTTTGATTATTGCGCCCTATAAATACTCTTACTTATTTACTACTTACTTACTTACGTCGCCACTTCAACCTTTTTATCGCAATGCGCTTAATTAAGACGCATTTGTTTAACCGAGTCGGGCGCCAAGTGACTTTTAGTTTTTAGTGCGCCTTACAAATGTTCTTACTTACTTACTTACAGATATGTCGTAACCGACTACCGCATTATTGAATCAACTGTGACGATGAACGACGCCGTCGAAGTGGTTATACCTTGACTCGTCCAGCGAGTGACTTGTTGGCCTTGGCCAGCTCGTTGTTGGCACGGCTGAGGTTGTCGTTCTGTATCTCGAGTTCCCTGTAGTCGGACTCGTACTTCTTCTTGGCGCGACCGATCTCCGCCTTGTATTTCGTCTCGATGTCCACGATGGTGCGCTGCAGTTCCTCCGTACTTCTCAGGCCGCCCTTCCTGTACACGCGCCACCGGCAACTTGCGTCATTCCGTCCGCCAAGGCGGAGTTATGCGACAGGTGTTGTTTGTCTGCTATTCGTTCTGCCTGTCATTCTGCGTCCAGGATTACTTCGTATGAAAGTAATCAGCCGATTTTATTAAAACTTGGTGTTATCACTATGCCTACAAATTGGAAGAATTGATTAACTTTTAGTGGTGATCCGATCTCGGGTACGGATTCCGGATCACTTTTCCACTTCATTCACTGTTACGGAATAGGGGATTTTAGGAGATTTATTAGCATTTCTCACACAGTCAACGGCCGACTATCACGACACTCAGCAAAATAACTAACGTCTACAATGTAATGAATCCACAACATTTTGGCAGCGATCTGACGGACGTCGGGATCAGAATCCAGATTAATCCGGAAATCCTGGATCACTATGGGTTGACGTTATACGCGTTAGTGGAAGTGTGTGCTCTTTGAGCACAGTCTAGTTCTGTGTTGTGTATATTCTACTACTCAAAAACGAAATGACAAAGCTAGTTGCAGTGATGTCGAACAGGCGTCAATCAAATAAGCGTATTATTACAGCGGTGTACAAGCTTTCTGACCGACAGTGACATTCCTTATTGTTATTAACTACTCAGGGAACCTTGACAGACAGACAGACAGACAGACAAACAGCAGTCAATGCTTAATGCTCCCCTCGCTATGCAGCAGGGCATAATAAGCGATGAATCAGTTGATATAAGTTGATGAATCAGTTCAGTTCTTCACCGGTCAAAGATGTAGTGTACCAAGTACTCAGACCTCGAGTACAAGTACAAGTACATAGTACAAGTACTAAACTCTGTTACTGGTCTGCCAACTGCTTAACCTTTTAGAGCGAAAAATGATTATAGTGCCACATCAAATAATATGAAGTTCATACACGGGCTGTTGACGGGTGGGCATTATATTTGGTACAGCAAGAAAGGGACTGCGCGGGGCTGCGGCCCACCTAGGCCGCTCCTCGTTGTATCAAATGTAACAGCCCATCCATCAACGGCCAGTGTACCAATCACCATATATTGCTGTATAATGGTCCATTGCTCTGCGGTTTAAATGTGCCCATTAAAGGGTTAATGTTACCTATTAATCAACAACAGATGTGAGAACTGAGAAATGTGTCGACTCACCTGATGTTCTCAATCTCTTCGTCCTTCTCGCGCAGGCGGTGTTCGAAGTCGGCCTTGAGCTGCGACAGAGCGGCGTTGGCAGCATCAAGGCGCGCCAGAGCGTCACGCAGAGCCTCACTGGCGTCGTTGAGCTCGGCACTGAGGCGGTCGCGGTCAGCCTCCAGCTGGTGACGGATCGCCAGCAGCTCCTGCACCTGCCGGCTCAAGTCTTTGTTCGAACTCTGAGCCTCGCGTAGCTGGTCTGCAAACCACACGCACACGCGCGCTTATAACATTTGTGCTGC
>Ga0209149_1000915_pt1 | contig 13691 bp, 4 predicted proteins | sample WorMetTyACAVOLI2_FD_187423 | JGI IMG/M metagenome (GOLD analysis project Ga0209149, IMG submission 187423) | Marine gutless worms symbiont microbial communities from Max Planck institute for Marine Microbiology, Germany - Olavius algarvensis... ... | reverse complement strand
AGGGCTCGTGACCTTGACCTTCGATCGGGCCATACGGCATATCGTCCTGCATCAGTCATCGACCTCTACCTATATACCAAATTTCATTCAAATTGAAGAAACTTTTTGTGGACGGACGGACGTACGGACGGACGGACATTTCTCCCCTCTATATTATTAGGTCGACTTTAGGAAGTCGACCTAATAATACAGTGACCGTGAAATCTGGCTTAGAGGTCACTCAAGGTCACTGAAACTGGTGCCATTCAAAAGCTTGGGTACGGTTTCCTATTCGTCTTCTATAGTAACTATGGCCGTATCTTTAGCCATTTCAGAGATATTCAGCATCAAAGAATGACATGACCTTGAAATGTGGGTTTGGGGTTGTTCAAGTTCATTGGTTCGATAGACCATGTATGACTTTCTATTAGTCCGCCATTGTAACTATAGCTGTATTTTGTACCATTTGCGAGTTATTTGACCTTGAAATCTGGCTTAGAGGTCACTCAAGGTCATTGAAACCGGTGCCATTCAAAAGCTTGGCTGCGGTTTCCTATTCGCCTTCTATAGTAACTATGGCTGTATCTGTAGCCATTTGTGAAATATTTAGTGTCAAAGACTGGTATGATCTTGAAAACAGAGTTAGGGTTCGTTCAAGGTAATTGGAAATGGCACCATTTGATAGATCGCATATGAGTTCCTATTCGCCTTCCATAGTAACGATGGCGCTATCTTGTATCGTCTGCGAGATATAACGACTGATTGGTAGAAAATCGCAAAGTTTTTATACCCCACCTGTATTTAGCACCACCGCAGGGGGTGACCCCATCAGAATTTTGTGAAGATGTTGGTGCCGGTAAAACTAGAATGATTTGGCTACCGTATGGTGAAAAAACTGACAATATGTTAAGCCGTTTTCATCTGATACCAGAGCATTACGGACAGATGGACGAACAGATTTGCTATATCAATATCGCGCGTCAGTATGCTGTAAATCATTCGCAAACCTCCAAGAATCCATTCGCTGGGCAGTTGAATAACCTGACTGCTGTCCGAGAATTTCTTTCAGCCGTCGAATAATAGCATTTCGTCTGCAATAAACATGACCATGTATCTACCGCAGAAATCTTCACAACAGAACACAATATTCTACAAATTATACTATCATTGGTCAACAGAAGCAAACAAGTAACAGAATTAACTTTAAAAATTCAGCTACATTTTACCGCAACTCAATGACACTATAATCAGTGTCTAATTTCTGCTAACAAAGCATATAAGCCATTGATCATTGCACACACATTAACATGCCTAATGGGATGAAGAAATTCTACAAGACAATATATCATCATTTAGGCCAGGCATAACATGCATAATACATACTCAGCTAGCAGAGACTTAATATCAGATGGGCTGATAGCATTGTACACACTGGTCTGGCTGCCACTGCTATCAACGCCGCCTCCATTATCCTGTTCTGACATGTCACCAGGATCCTCAGTCTTGACCGCAATTTCTCGTTTTGCTCGTATTTTTGCCAGAACTCGCCTGCGACGTCCACAACTTTGAGAAGCTGCAATGCACATCGGACACACATTGCATCATGGCTACTTAACTCCTTTAGCTAGTTTACAAAATCACATGTACAGCCAGCTTAGTCTGTCAGTAGTCATGCACAGAACTGAATATAGACAAATCGAAAAAAAAGAAACCAATCACGATGAGTAGGCCTAGTCCAACATATGAACTCCAACAGACAACGAAATGCGTACCACGTGCGTATGGTAGAAAGACTTCGAACAACAGAAATATTTTTATGCATCATGCCCTCAAAGTATTTGTCACACGGTATTAAAATGAGACGTGTGTAATATATAGGATAGGTCTATAAATTTTTACATTCCAGTAAGATTTCAAGATGGTGATCCATATTACACAATTGGCATAATACATCAAACTTATATGGCAGTCAACAAATTGAAAACTTCATTGACAAACTGCAGAAGATATAAACACATGCTTCTTCACAATATTTTTTTAATTTTCGATGTACAAATATTGCTTCATAATGTACCTTGAGAGAAAGATGCATCACTGTCTTGTGAAAATATGTTCGTCACGTTACTGCCACTGCCGATGACTGCGGTTTCAGTAGTAAATGACGCAGGTTGTGATAGTGAATCTGACTCGCTATTAGATTCACAGAGCACATTATCGTAACTTGACTGCAAATGAGCACTTCCCGTGTCACCTTGAAGCGACCGTGGCAACACCGCCTCTGCAGCACTGCGCAATGTAGGACGAATATCATCAGCATTATCATGATGAAGCCGCTTGCATTGCACTTGATCTTCATCTTTTGATGTTCGAGAACGTTTTCGACTCAAACGTGACATAGAATGCACTGGGCTTTCGCTCTTTGTTTCCTCACATAACAATGTGGTCTCTGCTCCAAGGTGACTGGCACTGGAAACATTAAAAATCAGTCCTCCTGAAATGTTTGTATCATCTTCAGAAACATACTCTTGACAAACTTTGGAATTATCAATATTTTTCTCATTAAGCGTTATCAAAGAATTGGTGATTTCACACTGGTGAGTAATCGCTGGCTCAGTTGACATCTGGATTCCACCCGAATCAGAACTCGTTTTATCATCGACCAATGGCAGGACTGTGTCGGGATTCTGACTGGGTGACAACGAATGAATACTGGACCAATCAACTTGTGGCATGCTAAATTCATCACTTTCACTGTCATCAAATATGACGACGGGACAGTAATCCCTGTCTGGCACATCCTGGCCGGAAGACTTCGGCTGTTCAGCTTTGACTGGGATCTCCTCAGAAAATTCCTCTTCTTCTTGCTCTTCATCCTCGCTGTTGTCCGTTAACATCTCATCATATTCCGGAGACGAAGAACGAATGTAATTACTCATATTTGACGCATCATCACCTAATACACAAAGCCAGAAGCTCACAAGTCAGCATTTAAGGAAATATGAAATGACACTATTGGTTACGCATTTGTAATTAACTAGACAACTCACTGAAAATGGTTTGCTTGGCATATATGCTTACATCTGTAATATGCATCCAAAAAGTGTTCTAAAATGTCCAACAAAATGGGGATCCCATGGAAAGTGTGCCAAATTGACTCTGAAAGCAGCATTCTTAATGTATCAGCAGCTTACTAAGTTCCGTAGCTGCTGCAAGAGTATTTGACAGCGCACCACAGCTTATCATCACATTCACTAACTGTTTTTGTGTGACAGCATTAGCACAGCTATGCAGAGCACGTATTAGTGATGGAAATAGTGACCGATTGTCTATCAGTCACACACTGGTATTCAAAAACTAATGTATGTAAGACCATGCAGTTTTCACCAGCCGGCAGCCCAGAGACTCTTAGTTTTCTGAGACCAATTTTCATACCATAGGTCACAAAGAAACGCTCCTTGCAAGTGCTTCCAACAAGACTGGGCACATAAAAGTGGCAAAAAAGCGCAGATTTCTGACCTTTGTGCTGCAATATCTCGCAAACAGTGGGAAATGTGACTCGAGTTACTATTAGATACTAACAGGAATTTGCACATGGGCTTTTAATTGATACCAGTTTCTCTGACCTTAACATTTGCACCAAATTTACCAAATATTCCCTTTTTCCACGCCCCGTGTATAACATTAAATGCAAATAGACCCATACTGTTAGCGGAGGAACAGCGCCAGTTCTGTACATTTCAGTAATATGCAGGGTGTTTTAACAAGAGTAGCCCCCCCCCCCAAAAAAAACTTTTTGGAATATTTTCACTTCGGTCGAGTCTTTTTGCACAAAATTTTGCAAATTTGTTGGCAATTCATATCCACATATATCTGCCAATTTTTTTATATATTTACCTTGAAAATTTATCAAATCACATTAATTTTTCCATGAGTAACCATTGTTTTCACTGTGTGAAGTGGAATATTGAACAAGGACTTGGTAAGAAAGCCATCATTTCCAGTTATACCCTGACAAAGGGTGAAAGTTGAGCACTGTTAAGAAAGACTGCAGTCGAGATGACCACACTGGCTCAGACGTTCTGGGCAAACCAGCCAATTGGAGACCTGCCACAACGTCTGCATGCATTTTGTGTCGTTTTAAGACAATTTTCCCACTGGTAGGCCTTAACCAAGCTTCAAACAATGTCAGTAAAACATCAATAGTAAAAAGTCGGAAAGTTATCAATTGTTTACAATTATTGTACACTGACATACACGATGAGGAAAATGACGTCAATTGGCAGATATATGTGGATATATGAACTGCCAACAAATTTGCAAAATTTCACGCAGAGACCTAACCGAAGTAAAAATATCACAGAAATTGTTAGGGGGCTACTTTTTTCTGAAACACCCTGTACAGATCGTACATAAATCTGCAAGGGTAACCCCCTGAAGGGGTATTATTGTTTCTTGTCCCAGGAGTAGACTATCGTTCAACAGCAATAGGCCGACGACACCTACCTGCAAATGGAACAAAATTGAAAAAATGTAACAAACAAAATGTGCATTAAAACCGCAATTAAAGCACGATTAAAAAATTAATCGCGTGATTAACGCAATTAAAGAAATTAATTGCTTGACAGCTCTAATACCAGGCCGTTTCATTTTCTTGAAAACGATATTGGGCAAGTTGTTCACATGCATGTGCCTGTGTCAGTCAGAAGTAAAATTTGGTATTGGCGAAAGAGTGATGGTCAGTGGCCAAGAAGGTAACCACAGGCCTCGTTGAAAATAGCGGTAGCCTACAGCTCAGCTTATGATGTGCAGAACCAGTTCCTATAGACCAGGATCAGCTGACCCCATGCTTGATCGATGTAAAAGGTAACATTAATATAAACAAAATATATCAAAATTCACCTGCAAGACACGCCTCCGATTGCACATCACCAACTGAACCTGAATGCTTAGTTAGTAGTCGTCGTATTGACCGAGGTGATAGAGCAGAAACATTATCGTTAATAAAAACTGCCGACTGATTCTGAGTGTCTGGCACATTCTCCTCAACATCTGAGAGACGTCCTACACCCAAACCAACACCAGATATACTTGATGTGGCATCCGAACCATTGTCATCATCATCGTCATCACTGGGATTGCCATCGTCATCATCAGCAGTAACAGCAGGAGTATCACATTTCACTGGTGAACAAACAGCAGCTTTTTCAGATGGCAGTGTGAGATCCACATCTTTCTCTGTATCACTACCAATGTCAGATATACTACCTGTCACATCTGAGCCATCTGCATCATCTCTGTCATCATCACTGCTCTTAATAACAGCGGCAGCAACGACTGAATGTACATTGTCTTTCACGCGTGAACAAACAGTGGCTTTCTCAGACAGCTGTTCGGCATCTATCTCTGTTTGTGTACTACTAGCAAAAACAGATGAACTTTCCGCCATGCATGCACTATCACCATCAACGTCATCATCATCATCCTCACTGGCAGCAGCAGCAGTAACTGTACGTACATCATGTTTCATGGGTGAGCAAACAGCGGCTTTCTCAGACAGCTGTCCAGCATCTACGTCTGTTTCTGTACTACCAGCAAAAACAGATAAACTTTCTGCCACGCATGCACCATCACCATCAATGTTATCGTCATCATCATCATCCTCCTCACTGGCAGCAGCAGCAGCAGTAACTGTAAGTGCATCATGTTTCACAGGTGAACAAACAGCATCTTTCTCAGATGACTGTGTGACATTGGTATCTTCATCTGCATAACTATCAACACCAGATATACTTTCTGTCAAATCCAAGCTAACATCATCTCCAGTGTTATTATGACTATCATTATCGTTATCAGCAGCATGACGAACTGTGACCATATGAGCATCGCACTTCACTGTCGAATAGGCATTAATTTCCACACACTGCGGCTCTGACACGCCCACATCTTTGTCTACACTACTGTCACTGCTCCCATCAACCTTACTGGTTACATCAACATTAACACTCATTCTTTCTGTCATATTCTGATTGCTCTCTTCTTCTTCAACTACTACGGCCAAGACTGGTGTTTCACCCACATTATCATAGGAGTTAAGAACTGCTGATTCACACGGCTTGTCTGTCATGTCAGATTCAATACTATCAACTCTGTCCTTTGGCTCGAGACTAGCAGCATCTTCCACACAGGTCATTTGTTCCGTCACTTCTCCACTTTCCTGACGACCTGGTAGTGTATTATCAGTATTCAAATCACTTACACAATGACAGTGTTCCTGTCTTAAACCACAAGGCAGTCCATCATCATACTTCCACACTGGTATAAACTCTGAAGCGTCCTCCTCTCCAGCAGTCTCCTGACTCTGGTCTAGTCCTCCGGCAGTACTCTGGCTCCAAATACCACGATCTCGAAGTTCCATCAGAATGTCGGATTCACCAACAGTTTCTCGGCTGTACTCTCCATCTGTTGACACCTCATCTTCCCGTTCAGACAGTATGACATCCTCAGTGAAGCATGACTTCTTATGATCCAATGTATCCAGAGAACTTGGCTCTTGGCTCGGCTCTAAGTACAAATGCAAACCATCCTCGGAGCAGGTAGTAGTTTGGCTGCATGCAACACGTGCTCCATTTTTTGCTGCCCGTGGGATATACTGGCTACAAAGTGATGTATCTAAAGTATTTGGCTCTTGGCTCATCTGTAAGAATAAATGCAGATCATCAACATCAGAGTTAGTGTTGGTGTGGCTATGTGCAGTGGAAACTTCATTCCTCGCTGTCTGTGATACGCACTGACTAGCAAACACATCAACAACGTCAGAGCTGGCCTGCGATGCAAAAATTTCGTCATTTGCTGCTTGCGATATACACTGGCTAGCAAAGAAATCATCAGTACAACTTGAAGTCAATGTATCCACAGCATCCGCTACTGGAGCACTCATCTCTAAGTCACGTCTTTCCAATTCAGATGTTACTGATGTAGTTTGATCAGAAAACACATCGTACTGAGTACAAAATGTGACTAGTCTGTTACACTGTGGGTTGAGGTCAGCCTCTGAGTGACTAGGTGTAACTTGGTTAGAGTCCGCAACACAGCTAGAAGCCTCAACTAACGACGAGGATGCTGCTTTCAAAGAAACCCTTGGCACGTCAGTTGACAGACTATCTGCCAGATCGTTGTCGATTCTTGGCACATCTGTCACACAGCTCACTTGGTCTGTGTTTATATGCGTTGTAACTAAACACGAATCTGAATCAGTGGTTTCTACGACATCTGAGGCAATGCTGCAACAATGCAGCTGTACTTCACCTGCTACTTCATGCATTAACTGCTGCTGCTCCTCAGTGCTATCACCAACATAGCCATCATGGCAAGTGCTGGCAGTAACTGAGACTGCTGGATTATCGGTAGCATGGCCAGCCTCATTTCCACTGCTGCTACTATGTTCTGTTTCCAGTTTGATATTCTCAGCAGCACTATTTAGTTGTAAACAGCAGACTGATTCATCAACATCAGCAACCGGGGTCAGAAAATTTGATGCCATATCATCTGACTTCGACGACAAAAGATTATCATTATTGCTGTTTATTGTAAAACATTTGACAGAGGTTGTTGCAGCACTAGCAACTGTACCATCTACTACATCAGCGTCAACAGAAATGCTGGTTTTTGTAGATTTAAATCCCTGTTCTATATCTTCAACCATCCTTTCTCTTTCTGATACCTCACCATCTGAATTCAGAATTGGTTTATTCGATAAACCACTGTGAATAGTAGCTAAATCCTCCTTCTGTGACAGAATTCCATCAACAACTGAACTTTGAGTTTCAATAAGCACTTTACCTTCGTCATGTACATCAGTATCCTCAGACATGACTTTGGAACTCTTCATTGTCTGTGTATCTGAATCATCGGTCATGGCAGAACCACCTTCTGAGGTGACAGGCTGGGACAATGTCGTCACAAAACTTGCTTCATTCTGCTTCTGAAGCTCTTCACCTGCAGCAGCAGCAGCCTGTGTCAACGTGTCCACTATGGCAGCAGCACTCGTCGGTGTCACATCACTGTCACAGCCTGAACTGATGACACCACATCCAGCTGGCAGCACATCACACTGACTGACAATGGCTGTATTACCACTGATGAAGTCAGCTGTAAGACTGCGTTTAGAGCCGATACCCTCGTCATCAACTGAACGTTTCCGTTTCCTTTGTTTCCCACTGGACAATGGTGCCATGTTTCTGACAATCAATGACATACTCCGTGGAGAGTTATCATGAATCTGCAAAGCGGCACCAGATGGATATGCTCCAGTGTGCAGCAGTATCGGAGACTGAGGAAATCTTGGTCTAGTACCTGGCCTGCCAACAACGTTAGCACTCTGGCTAATAGGTGATGACAGCAATGGAGAACGTCCGGGCATCTGCCGAACAAAAGTGGTCACCGTGCTATGATTAGTGGCTGGTGAAAATTTGCTTGCAGAACGACTGGAGGTATAAGTCCTGGCTGGACTGAGCTTAGATGATGAGGGACTAACAGCATGTAAGTCTCTGCGAACATCTGACACATGAGAGCTGGCACGGCCGACAGAAGGGCAGCTTTGTCTCAATGCCAGACTCGAATGACAAAGTTGCCGAAGACTACTTGTTGGGGTTGCAGGCTCAACATCAGCATCGGACTCCACATCATCAAACTGACCTTCCTCGACACTGCTGTTTGATGTCTGGCTGTCCAATCGACTCTCTGCATCTGCCACAATGTCATCTGTGTGACATGGGTCAACTGTTGTGCAAACATCAGTTGGTGCTAATGTTGACTCCTTGCAGTGAGGACTGTCACAAACACCACCACCATCCCTCATCACCATAGTTGCATCTTGCTCTGCCACGGAAACTGTCACCCCACTCTGTGTTGTATCTGCTAAACCCGTAACATTTACAGCTTTATCACTGCCGATCACAGAAATCGTATCTTCACTTGGTGTCAGATGTTCTAAACTATCACCATGTATATCTGTGTCTTTATCAGCCACGGAAGTCATAACTGTAGTCTGTACTGTATCCTCTGAATTCATGGCATGTACAGCTGCGGATATCATACTTTCACCGTCTTCTGCATTTTCTGAATCACCAGCATGCACAGGTGTTTCTTCATCATCTGCAGAAATCGGAACACTTCTCTGTGATGTATCCTCCGAAAGTGCAACAAATGTAGTTGTATCAACGTGTGCTAACAAAGTTGTAACTCTACTGAGATCCACATCCTCTAAACTCACAGCATGTGCGACTGCATCTTTTTCTCCCACGTGGATCATACCTTCAGTCCGTACTGAATCTTCTGAACTTCTGCTATCCATCGGCGCGATTTTATCAGCTGTGGAAACTGTAAGACTGTTTTGTATCATGTCCACTGACACTGTGTCTACATTTTGTACAGCTTCGTCTGCCGTGGCGATTATAACTTCACTCTGCACCGTAGCCTCCGATTTCTCAACACACTCATCTTTATCTCCCGTCTCCACCACAGCCCCTGAACTTGCAAGAAGTACAGCTGTGTCATTATTATCTGTTACCGTTAGCCCACTCTGCACTGTATCGTCAAAGCTCACAGTGTGCATCAGTGTGTCTTTCACTGCCGCGGAAATCGCATGTGTATTTTTCATGGCATCCTCTGAACTCATAGCAGACACGGCTGCATCTTTGTCAGCTGTTGAAATCATGATTTCACTCTGCTCTGCATCCGCTGAACTACAGGCAACTATAAGCATATTTCTATCGACCACTGAACTCATAACTGTATTGTCCACTGTATCCTCTGATCTCACAGCAGGTATGACTGCTATGCTGTCTACCATAGATACTCTAACTTTGTTCTGTACCACGTCCTCTGCATTCACAGCACGTACAGCTATATCTTCTACTGCTGTGTCTCTATCTACCATGGAACTCACTATTGCACTGTCCAATGTATCCTCAGACATCACTGCAGATATGACTGAATCCTTGTCTGACATGGACATCATAACTCCACTCTGTATTGTGTCCTGTGAATTCACGGCATAAACAACTATGCTGTCATCTGCCACAGACATGATGTCAACACTTGGCAATGCATCTTCTGTAGTGGCCCGTACTTCAGTTGGTGTTGCTTGGTCTGAACAACATGCACCTGCCTTGTGTTCACACTGTTCAACATGACAGACAGCTGGCTGTGCTTCAAGCTCTGAACTTCCAACACTACCTGGAGCAACTGCTTCCACTGTAGGCACACAAAGTTCTGTGTTGGTGTCTAGAACTTGCATCCCAAGGTAGACAGCAGTCTCAGAATCTGTGTATTCATCTCGTTTATCAGACAGCAACACCGGCCTCCCCTCCAAGTCTTCACGTGGCATGCCTGGATCCTCAACATCAGCATCATTCAATGCAGTTGCACCCTCCTTCCCTTCAGGCATCATTAGCTCCAATTCGTCGGTATGAAAACTATCGGCACATGAAAGTAACCCAGACACAGGAACAGTAAATGCTTCTACACCTTCAGATTCAGCAGCTAGAACTGAAGCAGGTGTATTAGCTTCAGATTCATGTTCTTTGTCTACAGGAGAAACACAACGCTGCAGGCCAACTACTGCCACTGTTTCTGTGGGAACATCTACAGACAAATTGCTGATTGTTGCCGATACTTCTTCATCAGAAACATTAGACACTGCATCAGATGGTGCCAAAACATGTGTACTACATTCTTCTGCTGCCTCTGAATGTACCTGAATATCATCAGCATTATCTGTAACTGTACTGCCAGACACAGGAACAGTTAATGCTTCCAGACCTTCAGATTCAGCAGCTAGAACTGAAGCAGGTGTATTAGCTTCAGATTCATGTTCTTTGTCTACAGGAGAAACACAACGCTGCAGGCCAACTACTGCCACTGTTTCTGTGGGAACATCTACAGACAAATTGCTGATTGTTGCCGATACTTCTTCATCAGAAACATTAGACACTGCATCAGATGGTGCCAAAACATGTGTACTACATTCTTCTGCTGCCTCTGAATGTACCTGAATATCATCAGCATTATCTGTAACTGTATCCGCAACAGTGGGCTCCATGACATCATCAGCTACGACATTTACCTGCCTCAGCATCTCATCATGTTGCAGCTGCTTCGATTGCTCTGTCTCATGTGCTGAGGCCGACTCGCGATTGTCCAACATGTTACATTCTATAATGGAATCATCAGTCTCCAACTGTTTTAATAACTCGCCACCATCTTCTACCACTTGCTCAACCATTTCAGACTCCTGTGTGTTATGTTCCAGCACTATATCAACATCACTGGATGGTTTTAATAATTCTTCACCTTCTTTCATAACCGGTTCAACGTTATTGTACTGTTTTGACAGATGTTCGTCATCCTCTACAACTGGTTCTACAATTTCAGGCTGCTTTAACAATTGTCTATTGCACTGTAGCACTGAATCAACATTGTCAGTGTTGTCGGGCTGTTTGGCAAGCTCTCCATCATCTTCTAGCATAGACTCAACATTCCCACACTGCTTCACTAACTCTTGGTCATCTTCTACAACTTGCTGGACAGCATCAGACTGCTTCAGCAACTCTTCGTTATGGTTCAGCACTGATTCGGCGTTACTGGGTGGTTTCAACACTCCTTCAGCTTCTGCAACAACTGGTTCAGTGTTGTTAAACTGTTTCACAAGCTCTCCATCACATTCTGTCTCTGAATCTACACTGCCAAACTGTCTCAAGATCTCTTCATCATGTTCTACAACTGGATCAATGGTGTTGGAGAGTACGAATGTCTCTTGATTATGTTCTAGCATTGACTGTCTCAACAGCTTATCGGCCTTTTCAGCAATTGGTTCAATAGGTTCAGGCTGTTTCAGTAACTTTAAATTATGTTGCAGCACTAAATCACTATTGCTAGATTCTTCTAATGGCTCTCCACTTTCTACAACTGGTTCAGTTGCACAAAAGTCTTTTAGTGGCAGACAATCATGTTCTTGCTTTGACTCGACATTGTTGACGTCGTCAGGCTGCTGCAGTAACTCATCATGTTCCTCTGCAACCAGCTCAAAAGTTACAGGCTGTTTCAACAGTTCTCCATCATGTTCCATCACTACGTCAACAGTAGTCGACTGTGCTTCACCATCACCTATCACTGACTTTTCCTGCTTGGCTGTTCCATCCTTCACCACAGGTGCGTCGCCTGTCGTTAAATCTGCCTGTTTGGCTAGTACATTGCCGACAATGGCTATGTCACATATTGCTGACACTGACCCATTATTCACCACGGCTATGTCACCTGTCGTCAAATCTGCCGGCTCCGCTGCTATATCGCTGACGATGTCTACATCACCTGTCGCCAAATCTGTCAGCTCCGCAGGTATATCGCTGACGATGTCTACATCACATGCTGCCAACAATGCCTGCTGCACTGATCCATTATTCACCATGGCTACATCACCTGTGGCCAAATCTGCCTGCTCGGCTGGTACATAGCTGACAATGGCAGCATCATACGCTGCTGACACTTCCTGTTGTACTGGTATATCATTCGCCATGGCTACATCACCTGCTCTCAAATCTGTCTGCTCCACTGGTACATCACTGCCAATGGATATGGGACATCCCGTCGACACTGCCTGCTCGGCTGGTCCATCACTCACCATGTCCACATCACTTAACACTGATTCTGCCTGTACGTCAGATTCACCGCTGATTATCACTATGTCATTTGTCCCTGACTCTGCCTTCTGTATTGCTTCATCATTCACAGTGACTACATCACCTATCCCATACTCTGTCAACTGTAATGGTCCATCACAAGCCATGGCTTCTTTGCCTGTCACTGTCACAGCGTCTTCAGCTGGTCCATCACGCAGCATGGCTACATCACCTGTCACAGAGTCTGTCTGCTGTACTGGTATATCATTCATCATGGCTACATCTATAGTGGCTGCTTCTGTATGCGGTACTGGTCCATCACACACCACGGCTATGTCATCTGTCACTGATACAGCCTTCTGTACTGGTCCATCGTTTCCCACAGCTACGTCACTTGTCACCGACATTGACTGTCCTGGTCTATCACACACCACAGCTATAAAATCTGTCACTGACAATGATAACTGTACTAGCCCATCATTCATCGTGGCCGCGTCACTTGTTACCAACTCTGCTTGCTCTGCTGGTACATCGCTGATGACGGTTGCATAACCTGTCACTGACTCTTCCTTCTGCATTAATCCATCACTCACAGATACATCACATGTTACTGATACTGCCTGCTCGGCTGGTCCATCATTCACCATGGCTGCATCACACATCATCAACTCTCTCTTCTGAACTGGTCCATCAGTCACAATAGTTACACTGCATGTCGTCGACACTGCCTGCACAGCTGGTACGTCACTGACGACGGCTACATCACCTGCTGCCGACACTGCCTGCACGGCTCGTACATCACTGATGGCGGCTACATCACCTGCTGCCGTTACTGCCTGCACATCTGGTACATCACTGACGGCGGCTACATCATCTGCTGCCGACACTGCCTGCACGGCTGGTACGTCACTAAGGTCGGCTAAATCACCTGCTGCCGACACTGCCTGCACATCTGGTACATCACTGACGGCGTCTACATCACCTGCTGCCGACACTGCCTGCACATCTGGTACATCACTGACGGCGTCTACATCA
>Ga0209149_1000914_pt1 | contig 13692 bp, 2 predicted proteins | sample WorMetTyACAVOLI2_FD_187423 | JGI IMG/M metagenome (GOLD analysis project Ga0209149, IMG submission 187423) | Marine gutless worms symbiont microbial communities from Max Planck institute for Marine Microbiology, Germany - Olavius algarvensis... ... | reverse complement strand
AGCAGAGCGTGACCAGACTGGGGCACAGTACTCTGCTGCTAGCGCCAGAGCAGATGACTGCAGAGTGTTGGCGCTGGTGCCCCAGGTGGAACCGGCTAGCTTCATCAGCATGTGATCGTTAGTTAACTGATATATTAAGCGTGATGTACATACTTATGTGAAGATGGATAGTAGCCAACAATAGGACTGTTGACAGTTGAGTTGACTGTTGACTATAAGATGATAATGGGGATGTCGCATATAGTTTATATGATTATATTATTTATTATTACATGTTAACTACCTGTCATTGCTACTTTGCTGATGTTTTCAAAAATCTGCAATAAAAAGCTGCTGTAAATGAGTAAGTAATGAGTCGTAAGTGCCTTCAAAGTAGAAATATATCAGCAGCTTATGAGTGCCTTAAACGTCTGTCTGATTGACCAAATTTTTTAGGCTTTTAATTAGAAATTATGGGTATCATTAAAAATAATAAGATTAATTTGTATTCATGATTAAAGAGTTTAATCGTGATCAATTAATTAACAAGTTAATCTTTTTTTAACTGAGATTAATGCACAGATGACACAGATGACTCACAAAAGTAAAATGATAATTTGTTATATTATTACTTTTCTGCATGCTGTTGATGTGTGCTCAGTGCTTTGATGCTGGTGGCTGGGCATCAGGCAGGGCATGTGGCCTGCAAAAATACGACTTACGCAATCAAATAGTTTCATTGGCGACCTTCGGGAGGTTCAGCCTTACCTGTTGTGGGCATAGGAATAGATTGGTTGAGGACAGCCGAGTGACAGTACTGATGCTTTACAAGTATCATAACCTTTTGAGAAGTGTTTTTGGAAGGATTGCACAATGAGTTGGTAACTAAAATTGTTTGCAGGAGATCGACTAACATGACAAAGTCGTCATCAAAAGAAGCTGTCGAAGGGAAGGCGAGCAATAGCAGCAAGAGAGATGCAAGAAGTCAGCGTGCTGAAATTCTGCATGCTCTCGGAAAAAGTACAACAGAATCTGATGTCACTGAAGGTTGGGATCAGTTTTGCAGTTTGATTATAATTATTGTTGCTATTTACTCATATGTCACTGCTTAACTTTAGCAAATGTAAACTGTTCATTTAGAAAGCTTGTAGTAAAAGTTTATTTGTGGCACATTCTGTGTAGTGAAAGTGAAGTTTACAATCTACATAAATCGAGAAAAAGTGATAAAACAAGAAAAAGTGATGTTGATAAAATAAACGTCTTAGGCCTAACATGTATTGTTGATGACATTTGACTGTTAGAGCACATTTATAGGCATACATTAGTGGTCACTACAAGTACTCCTTATTGTCTGCCGTGTGTCATCTGTCTGATATCTGTCTGTAAGCAATTTTTGCACGAAGGCATTTTCCAATTTTGATGAAGCTTGGGTGTTTATTGGTATTTTGATCTAGCTGTGCAAAATGCAAATTGTTCCACTAACTCCCCTAGTTCCTATAAAATTTAACAAAAAAAGCCATTGTGGGGTTGTTCACCAACTTTGTGTTGCTTGCACTTGCAAATGAAAGCATGTATGAAAAATCTCTTGAGGATCGTTCGTGCATCAACTTTGTGAGGAATATGGCCAGAAAATTTTTGCTATCGAATAAAAAATGTAGGAGAGGTTTGGCGTGTTGGTATATGACATTAATTGTTTTATGTTTCTCAAACAATTGCCAGATGATGCCACTACAGACAGACACACAACAGACAATTAGGGTGCATGCGGTGACCTTGACAGTTACTTGCTAGATTAATACTTATGGAGACTGCTCAGTGCTATGTTGCGTAGAGCAGCAGTGAATGACACCAAAGTTGTTTACAGTCTGTGCTAATTAGGGGGGGGGGGATATGGTGGACCACACATCTGACAATAATTTCAATAGTGCAATATTTTTATTGTTTTTTGGTTGTCTGTAGGAACTCAGCCTGCTGCCTCAGTGACGGTAGTGAAGCGACGGAAACGACGGATTCCTGCTGTGCACGATATGATGGAACCTAAATTAGTTCAGTCACTGAGCTCTGATGACTATGCTTCTTCAGCTGCAGATATTTCGAGTTCTTCATCATCAAATGAAGATAACACTGATGCAGTATGTAGGCAGCATAATGTCAGAAAAGAGATGCCGTCTGACCATGACAATGCCTCTGTTTTCTGGATTCCTAGTACAATGCCATTAGGCGATGGGTTTGTGACCACTATTGATTCAAAGGATTCACCCACAAATGCTCATCCACTGTTTAATGCACGCAATCTACGCTTCAGATGTCACAGTCTTGACGTTTGGAACAACATGAATGACATGGCAGATGCTTCACTCAAAAATGATGAATCTTCGGAGGCTAACAGTCCTGTGGCAGCAGATTCAGAACAGAAATTTTCAGCTGTGGAGTGCACTGTTAACATTAAGTTTCCGCAAAACCCGGTGCTGTCCCACACACCTGCTTCTTCACAGAACTTGTTCTCTGCATTAACAGCAGTAGCAACACATTCACAGGATGTCCTGCTGATGACTGAACAAGTTAGTGGTAACACTCTTTCGAGCATTTCGTCAAAAGAAGACTGGTGTGTGCATAATTCTGTGTGTGCTGAATTCGATGCAGATACTGCTGCCCATTTTTGTGCTGAGCTGCTGCCATCCAGCAGCATAGCAACAGATATATCAAGTGATAACAGTTCTTCTCTTTGTCATGAGAGAAGGCCTGGTGCAGCTTCATATGACGTGATTTCTCGCAATGATACTGCACCTGAAAACGGTGCAGTGCAGGAGCTGATGCTATCTGATAACGATGGATTTTGTGATGAGTTGCAGCAAGAGAGAGATTCAAGTGATAATGATCGTGGTTCAGCTGAAGTGCATTGTACAGTACTACAGTTTGCAGAAGTATGTGATCAGGATTCAATTTATCAGAGTGTGTTCTGTCAGTCAGCTCACTCACTGGAGGACTTACACACTTCAGAGGATGAAACCACTTTGACAGTTGGCAATGATAAATTGGTGGAAACTGCTAGAGTTGAAGATGATATTTCTTTAAAACAAAATTTGCAAGTTAATGCCAGTTTGGGTGTTGAAGGCAGTCAGAATGTTCAAGAGGAGTATATACAGAGTGACGGTCATTCAGCATTAGCTTTCTTTGACATATATGATGAAGTGACAGATGAGTTTATTGTGTGTGAAAGTAGTGAAGATGGTGGAAATAATGAAAAGAACTCCGAACAGACAGGTTCCGAGAGTTTGGTGGCTGGTGGCATTGAGAGTAGTGATTCTGATGATGAAGTAGTTTGTGCAACAGATCAAGAAGCTGCAAGGGAGAACCTAATGTCAGTAAATGATCATGAACTCAGGGAAGATGATCTGTCAAACAAGTCTGTGTTTTGTTATCAAAATTGCCAAACAGCATACAGTGGTGGTGATGATTCTGAATTACAAGTTTGCCGACCAAGAATTCACAGCATTAGCCAGTCTGAAACTGATTTTGCACTGTCATGTGAAAGTCGCAACATAGAAGACAGTTCAGTGCCTTACCGTCAGCAGGAAAGTGAAATTGATCATAGCAGTTCTGAAGGAAGAACAACAGATTTGCAAAGAACGAGACTAATGTCTGCTGAAGCTAGTCCACTTATGCAACAGCTGCAGGAAAGAGCATTTCCGGAGTGGCAGAACCACATTGGTGTCACTGACCCAGCTGAAATTGATAATGTTCTTCTCAGCTGTCCACATTGGTCGTCTGATGAGAATAGACATCTTAATGGAGAAAATACAGCTTGTATGGTTATGGAAACAACAGTCAATGACAGTTTATACAAGACAGGTGTCATTGGACTTTCTACAGTTTCACAACCTGTGTGTGGAGTACATGCTAGTCTTGATGACAGTCAGAGTGAAACATGTGAGTTGGGTTTTGCAGAACAGCACTTATCGATGTCTTGTTCAGAACCGGACAGAGAACCACATGCCACTGTGCTACTGCAGGATGATGATGAACAAGTGAGTTTACCAAATGGTGTCAATCACAGCCATACCACAGGTGCTCTTGCAGTGAGTAATGACACCTCGGATCTGCACCGTCAACTACATATGCCAGAAAATATCACATCTTCTGGATGGCAGTCACGTGATGCATTGGAGCAGGAGGAAAATGCAGGTTATCACTATTCAGGTGGACTGTTAGACGTTACTGACAGAGATTTGTTGCATATTCAAGGAGGTGAGGAAGTGGAGTGGTCCATTATGCCATTAGGTGGGAAGGCATCTGAGGATAATACATCAGTTTATTCAAGAGCTGATGTTTGCACACACTGTGATAGCATACAAGTAATAGAGAACTTGCCTGGATCTGTTGTGAAAGAGTCCAGTGCAAATCATGCAGAATGGCACAGTCTGAAGAATACAGATAATTTTTTTTGTGTTGTAGAAGCTAATAGTGTTGTGCAAGAGACAATTCGTGATGCTGGCATGACAGTCTGTTTGGAGCAGCAGCAGCCACTTGCAGATGCAGATAGTACCAATAACCATCTTCCCCTTACATGTGTTTGTGTTGATGTCAGTGAGTCTGAGAAAGGTACTTCAGTATACAATAGACCACAGACTCCAGAGGTTATTTCATGTGAACCAGAAATGTTTGTGGAAATTGTTGAAGGTAGTTGCAGTTACAATTCAGTTGTTACTGCACATGAAGAAGAGTCAGTGATTGCAGTGTTGAACGTGCATGAGATGCCAAGCAGCAAGTCACAGAACACGTCTACGGATGTGTCAACCAGTCTTGCAGAAATTGAGAAAGGTATGCAGCAGTTGGGAGACACTGTGTTTATTGAACAGGATTACTGGCAGAGAACTTCAGGCACTGATGGCATAGCTGTTTGTATACCAGATGCCACTGCTGACGATGAGTTGCAGATTGGACCTGATGTAGCACAGCAGTCAGTCACAGAACAGATAGATGCCAGAGATGAAAGAATGAGCTCTGAAACTATGTCAGCTACATGTGGCAAGTCTATTAATGTGACAGATGATAATATGATAGGTGATACATGTGCTGCTGATGTGAGTGGTGAGGAAAACAAGCCGATAATTTCCAGTGTTGCAGGACTGGATAACCAGCATTTGTCAGCTTCTGGAACCAATGATTGGTCTGTGAGTATTATGGGAGAAGCTGCTGTTACAATGCAGAATGGAAACAGTGCTGAACTTACTTCAGCTGACAATGTGCATGCTGACAGTTTCAGTGATGGGATGTCATCAGAAACTTTGAGACTGAATGTTAACTTTATTCCAGACCAGTTAACTCCTGATTCTGAAAGCACCAGAAAAACAGTCCTTGAATCACAAGTCACCAGCAGTGAACAAAAAGCAGATAAAGATGAAATACATGTTACTGAAACAAAGAAGCCTTCAGATGTGATTGGGTGTTTTAGAGAAAAGTTTATGGAGCATAGTGGCAGTACAGTTTTGCAGTCATCTTTGCCAATTTCAGAAGCGAGTAATGCATGTGAATTTGAACAGCAGCCATCGAAAAACAGTGAATCATATGATGAGTCATCCATGTCTGAGACAGCTGAAGAAAATCAGATATCTGACAGCGGTACTATTCTGCCATTAGAGAATTCTGTCCATGATGAAAATTCACATTCATGTATTCATTCTTTAGGAATGACTGAAGTTGTTGCAGCAGAAGGTTCAAGTGGTTACTTTGAGGATGTGGTGAATGGTGAATATGGTGCAAACAGTGATTCTGGCACATACCTGGATGTTAAGTTATGCGAACTGGCTGTTGATCATAATGTGAAAGTAGTTAGCAGTTATCCTGAACAGTTCAGTAAGCCATGCATTTCTACTAATGTGGACAACTTTGAAAATGGTGAGACTTCAGAAGAAACTGGGCAGCATGGTACACTTGACAACAAAAAGCAAGTGTTCCCAGCTGATGGCTCATCTGCAGCAGTCACTCCTGGTGGAAGTTCAGTTACATCTGATAACTTGCATGATGTGCCATCTGGTTTCAGTGACATTAATACAAAGGAACCACTGAAAGATAATCATTTGACCAGTGCAGAATCAGAAGCAGTGGCCAGTGGATTTGAGAATGAAACAGTGACTGATTCAGACTCAGGTGCAGTATACAACAACAATGGAAATATCACCAAGTTAGATGCTGTAAATGCGGAGTTCAGAAATCAAGCAGCTGATGGAAATATTGACAGTGGAAAAGAGTCATTTGCAAGTGAAGAAAAGGCTGTGGCTGCTTTTTCCAACTGTGACAGTAATTTGGTGATTGGCACCAAAGTATCTGGTGTTGCTGCAGTGGTAGATAGTCCAGACAATGACCACAAGAGTCCTGAAGCAGATGAATCAGTAGTTAATGAAATAAGTACTGGTACACAGAGTTTGTTGGATGTGAGTGCTGCTGCTGTAACAGACATTCATGATGCAGCTGAACCTTTGAATACGACATATAGTATGTTGAGAATAGTGATCAGAGATGAGACCAATGAACAGAATGAATTTACCAGCAAACAGCAATCTGCAGGCTCAGCAAATGCATTTGAAGATGATTGTGTGAGAGAAATGATACAGAATTGTGGAGCAGTCAGCAAAACTGGTAATGACAGTAGGCAGAAAGCCATTACTGAGCATGCAGCATTCTCAGGTGAAGAGCTTGATGTCTCTCATAGCAGTAGTGTAAAATGGAGATCGCATCGCCAGTCAGAAATGATTGCTAATTTAGGGGCAGTAAGTGCAGAACTGGTGCTGACTGATACTGTGGAAATGAGTCCTGTTTTAGCTGTGAGTATAGGTGATGCAAGTAAATTTGTTGATAGCAGTTGTGTGAAAGACAGTGATAACTTCAGCACGCAACGTGAGCAACAGCTGTGTGTTACAGAGGGAAATTTGCCGATTGTGACCACAGAATCTTCATTGGAATTGGTAACACCACAGTTATCAGTTCGTGAAGTACGTGATCCATTATTGGATAAGTTGTTGCCACCTGATAATGTTGTTGCCACAGATCACCCATTAATGCAGACAGACAGTGATTCGGTTAACGTTGGTGCTAATAGTGAAGAGAAACCGTGCGAGAATGTGTTGGTGGATGCTGCTACTGCTGCTGGTCATGGTGATGCACAGCACCTACCTATTGCAGATGTTGTATGTGAAAGTGATGAAGATGGTGAGTTGTCAGCCAGCAATCAGTTTACAGTTTCTCAGTTTGTGGCAGAGGTTATAACCAATGCTATTGATTGGTGGGCTGAGCATAATAACACTTGGCAGAATGATACAGAACTGAGAATAATTCCAGAGTCTTTACCACAAAGAGCCATTGCAGACCACCAAGAAGAGCTTGTGAAACAAGATAATGAGAGTGAACATGAAGAAGCTACAGCTGTGTTCCAATCTGCCAGGCTTTGTGATGGTGGCATGACTGATGAATTGTTAAGATGTCCCAAGTTTGATGCCATTGCCAGCAGTGAAGGCCAGTCAGCAATTGCAGTTTTATTCCACACTGCTGAAGGAGTTAATTGCAGTGCAGTTACTGATAATTTAGATGCTGAGAGTTTTGTCACAGTGGATGCGGATGGTAATGTGGCAAGGCAGCTGAAACAGCCGCCAACACACAGTATGGCAGAAAATCATCACTGCCTAGTGGGATCAGTAGAAGTACAACAAAGTCAACTCATGTATGCTGTTGATGATTCACTTGTCACGACTGCAGGTGGTGCAGCAGAATTGCTAGAGGGTATGTCAAGTGTTTACATTACAGAAGAGTCCAGGAAAACTGATGCTGACATGGTAGTGGTTGCTGATGCTACTGATGATAACGCCATTGTGCCTAAGAGCATAACTGGAGTTACTGATGTGCCTGTTATAGCTGACAGTTTAAGAGATGAATGTACAAGCGAATGTCAGTCTGCTACAAGTGATAGTGCTTTGGCAGTAGCCACGATAAAAATCGACAGTGATGATGAGGATGATTCTACTGTGCTGAGTATTACTGAGTCGGGTAAAACTAGTATGGTGCCATCTGTCAGTGTTTGTTACCCACAAAGGGCGGTTGAATTGTTGAACAGTTTAGAAGTCAAATGTATTGCACACAGTGATGTAGCAGAGCAGATACTGGCAGATACTAGCAGATACTGTCAGTCAACTGACAACAACTTGTTCATTGCAAGCACTGACACATTTGATGTAGGTTTAGGTTTTCCAGCAGTTGCAGTAAGTGTGACTGCAGCACTCAGTAATGATGCTGATGTTGCTTCTTCTGTTAACTTTACTGTGTCACAAGGTAAAATAAACAGTACAGAATATGTCATTGTTAGTCCAACAGTGTCTACTATTAGTACATCAGATCAAATAGCAAGCACTTCAGCAGCTGGTGAATTGACAGAGACCGAAGAATACGAGAGTACAAGTGGACAGAATGCTGCGAACTCTGATGTCAGTATTATTGTGACTCCTGAATTGGTTATGCTGCCAAGCAGTAATGTCACTGATGGATTTGGCACTTCTTCGATTACTGGCAACAGTGATGCAGATCCCGGAACAGGTACATCCGACTTGAGAGTGGAAAAGTTAGAAGATGCAAATACCATCAGCACAAGCACTCAGCTATCTGCTGTAGATGGTACTGGTGATAATGGACATGAACAGTTGCCAGCAATGAGCTCTGATGTCACTGATAATGATGAGGATGCTGGAGGTTGCAGCACATGCAAGAGTGAGGCAACAATAACTGCTGCTGCAGTAAATAATGCCAGTACTGTTTGTGCGGATGGTAGCTTCTTCTCTGTTGTAGACAATGGCTTCAATGATAAAAACAGGGATTTAGGTATGTCAGAACTGGAGCCAACACAGGAAAATGCAGTTGTTTCAGAGCAAACTGAATTTAGTGAACTACCAAATAAGCTAGGAGGTGCTGAAGGTCGTATGATTACTGTGACTAGTGATGCACATGGTTCTTCAGTTGGTGAAATTATTGCACCTGATAAGGACACCGATCACCCAGATATTGATAGTGTTACCAAGAAAATGTCTGTACAAGATTACAATCAGAAACATGTAACTGAGAACCAGCAAGACATGACAGTTCAAATTGACTCCTGTCCACCTGTGGACAGACCGTATGTAGAATACAAATGTCAAAGTATTGCTGTTCAAGACAAGGGTGCAACTGATATCCACAGTGCTGTAGTTGCTGTTAAGGAGAAGTTAAATATCGTCACGAAAAGCACTGTGACAGTGGTTGATGGAACTACAAAAGCAAGTGAATTGGGACAGAAATCTCTTCAGGACAGTGTTGCTAATGCTTGTGTGTCTACTGTAGAGCAGTGCACGAGCAACGAAACTTCAAATATTGGAAATTGTGTCTCTGTTGGTGAATCTTCAACAACAAGTGGATTAGAATCCACAGATGGTGACTCAAAAGTCCTTAGTGAAGTTGACAGCAGAACAGTGGCACGAGTAAACAGTGCAGTTGATATGGCAGTTGACAGTATGTCAGAACTACAAGTGTTGGATTCAGCATTGTCTCACGAGAGTCATGTGGCAAATGGATTGTCTTCGACTGCTATTGAGGTGGAAGATGATTTACAGAAGAAATCTGATGACAGTGTGTCCCATGATGATCGTGGTTCAGGGCCTGTTCTGATCTACATTGCTGACAGTCGTTATGACAGTGTTGACGAATTAGCTGTGATGGATAAGTCTGTGAAGAGCAATGCAGCACCAGACAGAACAACAATGACTAAGTCCATTTTCAGTCTGCAAACTACCATTAATTACACTGGTAGTCACAATGTTGTTGCTGGTGCTGCAGATACAGCAGTTATGCAAGATTTGGCAGAGAACATTTCTGATGTTGAAGCAGATGCAAGCCTTCATGTTGCAGTAGGTACCAAAGAAACTGGTGTTGTCCAACAGTGGCAGTCACCGAATAATGTCAGCCCTACTACCAGTCAAGCCACATCAAGTATGGTGTCATCTGTTACAGCATGTGCTGCATTTACTGGTGGAGATGTAAGTAAGACTTCATTGATTGGTGTTGTCGATTTATCTGAACAACCTCCAAGTGCAAATGACAGTAGCCAGGATGATCAGCAGCCTGCTAACAGATTTTTGAACGATATCAGCAGTTGTTATCAGCCAGATACTGTTATTGCCACATCTCTTGGTACTAGTGCAGTTGATGAGCCACAGGTGTCTGCTCAGAATGCCGTATTGTTTTGTCATGGTTCATCATTGTTGCCCTTAACAGAGGCCCAAACTGCATATAAAAGTACTCATTCACTGATGTCTCCACCAAATGAAATTCAGTTTTTTGAGACTGTGAATGCTTCTTTAGGACAGCTGTCAAATACTACATATTTCGATGTCATTACAGTGACTAGTCAGGCGTCCTCTAATAAAAGTGCCAGTTTATGTGGAGAGATTCGTAGAAATGTGTCACTGCTGAAAGAGAAAGATAGTGATGCAGAACAAATGCTGGGACAGAATTTTCAGTGTACAATGGAAGATCACATGAATGGAGCTGCTACATTATATGGTAGTAAACAGGCAGCCACTGCTAGTGCTAGCGATACAGTGTTAGAGGTGGGCCAGAAAATTACTTCTGACTTATCGATAGCTGAAGGAAGCAGCATTATAACAGCTTTGCCTCAGAAACAGAAGATAGATGAAGAATATGATGAAGTGGCTAAAGAAGACAGTACAAGGCAGAAGCCAGTTGTGCTGCAGTCACTAGCAGCCATTGAGTCACCAGGTGGGCAGACTGTTGGTGATCGAACTGGTAATACTGAGCCTGACCACGGCAGTACAGCATCATTTCATCTTCCTGAAGGTGATGTAACTGACATGTTGCTGTTTGAAGTTGATACAGGGCAGTATCAGAGTTCACCTCATGTAACTGCTGGTGAAATGCAGATACAACAACTGAGTGATGTCAAACATGCTACCGTACAAGCTGCATTTGACACTGAAGTGGTAAGAGAACATCATTATTTTGCATTGGATAAAGACATTGATGCTAATCATCAGCATCAACCAATAGATGGAACAGCTATTGCAATTCAGGCCACTAATATGACAGCAAATGACCAGAAGATTATTGATGGGCATATTGTCAGCAAGCTTCCAGTGCCAACTGATGACACAGGGGTAGTTAATAGATCACAGCTTCATTCACCAACGACTACTCAACAGCAGACTGATTACCAGCATATTCAACACAAAGTGCCAATAATGATTGGTGACAGTGACTGCATGTTCACTGGCAAATTCGGAACTGAAGGTCATTTGCCAGCAGATGTGAGTGGATGTGTGCAAGTTCAGAATGCTGAAAACAATGATTTACCATCTAGCAGTCCATTGTCTGGTAAATTCAACACCAGGATGCCATCTTGTTATGCAAGTAGTGATTCATGTCTACCATTGACGGAAGCGGGCAGCATCGGTATGGTTTCAGCAATCAGTCTTGATGTTGTCCAAGGTGATGCAAAGTCACCTGACATTAAAGAAAGTAAAGACTCGGCATTGTCCACAGTCATTAGTGACCTCAAGTCTTACCAGTCGTCTAGCTTTCCTGAAGTTCTAGATGACAGTACTGCTGGAGTAGTGGAGAATACAAGAGAGGTGGATAAAATGGTAGACGACTTGATGGTGGCCGCATGTTTCCAGAATGGTTCGACAGTATCCAGGGAACAGCACAGTGCTAGTTTGCTGCTTGCAGCTAATCAGCATCTCAGTCATGAGGGTGTTGGAACAAATTTTACAGAATTTAGCAGCAAAACTGTTGAGAAGACTTGCAGAGAAGTATCAGGTTTCTATCACGATAACAAAGAGCACGGAAAAGATGTTGATGCTGACAAAGATTTGGCAAGTAAGCAGAGCACGATTGTATCTAATGCTTTATGCAGAGCTGATGAATATTTTGCAACAAATATGACATTGGCATCAGTAGAGAGTTTGGCCACTGCTGATACTCACAAATCAGCTTTTTATGACTTAGCAGATGCCAACAGTATTGATGGTATTCGAAGAAGGCACGTCAAATACAGTGCCCACAATCATGTACCAAGTGTGGCATCTGTAGGCTTGAATGTATGTGATACACAGAAGGTCACTATAGACAATTCTGATGGTGACCATTCCGGAATGATGGCTGCAGGCATAATTGATCATGTTGAAAGTTTAGATCAGCATGCAAGTGTTGGCATTCCATATGTTTCTGCTGAAACATCATTGAATGTTGGTGTGCCAGTCGTCACTGATGCAGAAATGATGGCAAAAAATAATTGTGAAATAGCAATGCGAAATGTTGAGTCTACTCGTGATCGACAAATGACTTTTGTGGTAGCACACAGTTTAGATGACAGTAAACCGTACAACTGTCAACAAATGTCCAGTGACGTACATCCACGACAAGCAGTTTCCCATCCATCACAGAACGAAAGTGTAAGAACAGGCAGCAAGTTGACATCTGGAGATAGAACGGCACTTCATCAGACATCCAGCCAAGCTGCACAGTCTCCAACGTATGCTGATAGTCTGTTAACACAGGTGAAATCAGTTGATGACAAAGTTCAGAATCCAAGAAGCTCAAAGACTAAGAAGACGGTTGGTAAACTGACAGACACAGAGGTGCTAGGAATTGATCTGGAGCCAGAAAAGCAACGCTGCAGTGTAGAATTCCAGTTACAGCAATTGCCTGATGTCGAAATTGTCATGAGTGGCCGTTCAACCATTGGCTTCGGTCAGTGCACAGACTGTGAATATCATTCGATTGGTCTGCAGCCAGTTGGCACTCAGCGACCACAGTTCACACCTGGTCCAGAGCAGGTGCTGCGTGATGATGTAACTGAGCAGTATCCCGAGAGTTTTTGGCATAGTGCTCTTGACATTGAATTTAGGCCACGAAATAGAGACAATGAGACCAGAGGTGAAGAACAGATAGCCATGCGCCCATATAGTGGCACATATGACACTGGTGATACTGCTGTACAAAGTCAAGATAAAGCTGGAACACACAATGCAGCCTCTAAAAGTAAGGCAGTCAGTCATAGAGAAGTGAAGGACAGTATCATCACTCAGCAAAACTGTGATGAAGATCTACTGAGAGGCACAAGTGCTGTTACTGATAGAGAAAGTGCTGTACAACAGATGGCAGTGGATGGTGCATCATCAGTATTTACTGATAATCTTGCTGAAACTCTACAGTGTTTATCGCATAGAAAACCTGAGCATTCCGATGACACAGGTAACCGTGAAAGCATACGTCATGATGCTGCCAGTTCACATATTTCACACCAGTTTCCTGCTTTGCGGCACTTGGCTGGCATGTCTCAGATTTACGATGTTGGACTCGAGCTCTTTCGCTCAAAGTCAGTGGACTTTGCCGACATCCAACCTAATTATCAGCTTGTGCGTTCACATTCTGATGTGAACATCATGTCTCATAGAAGCTGCCGCAACCGTCAGCGAAGACAACTGGCACAACCTATATCGGCCAACTCCAGCTTATCAAAGAGTGACCAGGAGCTGTTGGGTAGCACAAGTGTGCTCTTTGAAGATCTTTTGCCAATTTTCAAAGATCTTCCATTATGTTCATCATTAGATGGCAGTGATTCAGAGACTGATGAGGATAAACCGATCAGAGGTGAGTTTAGGCAGTTTGAGAATTTTC
>Ga0209149_1000913_pt1 | contig 13697 bp, 11 predicted proteins | sample WorMetTyACAVOLI2_FD_187423 | JGI IMG/M metagenome (GOLD analysis project Ga0209149, IMG submission 187423) | Marine gutless worms symbiont microbial communities from Max Planck institute for Marine Microbiology, Germany - Olavius algarvensis... ... | reverse complement strand
ACGAAATGTATTGAGGTACCTTTAAACTACCGATTTTGTGTTGTTTTTGCATTCATATTGTCATAATTTTGTCCTTAAAAATGTCCTTAAATTTGCCTATTTTTGGTGTCCTTAAAAAGTTTTTTTTGAGTGGGAGGCCTGTTGTGGTGAATCTTCTGGTGAATGTCGCACCATATGTAACTTAACGTGTATATACAGTACATGCTACGGCTTATTTACACTGCCGGCTAGTAAGCCTAATACGTGTATATGGAGCAACGGCTAGAAGCTGCGGAAGGTTAGCGTTGGCGATGACCATGTCATGGTGTCACTGGTGGGATGTGTCGTCCACGACCCAGTGACAACGTCGCCTTTTCACCTATTTCTTGTAGTTGTAGTGATGACTGTTGCGTTCCTCGCCAGTCTTTTCAGCAGTGGCATTTGTCATGTCCGGCTGACTGTCGCTATAGCACCACGACACTATTTTGCTTTGCCGTGCTCCACCTCATCCCTAAACCCACTCACTGTCCATCAACCATTGCTGGCCTTATGTTCTGATTCTTAGCGTTAGGAGAAAGGAAGTTAATTTACGAATTATAACCTAATGCTAAGGTGCAAGATATACGGCCAACTATGGTTAACAGACAGCTGTAGTTAGTGGCTTTGGAGCACTGAGGTGTGCAGAACGGTGGCGCGATGCTAGCCGTGCTAAGGTTAGCATTTGTGATGACCATAGAAGTTATCTTGAGTGGTAATTATTAATCAGTAAATATGTCAGTTTTGTGATGTACATTTAGGGTGTTTGTCGTTGTCTTACAGTACATTATAGGTTGTTTTTTATGTAAAACCACATATGTAAGCCACTGCATTCATGCAGATAAAGTTATGTCAGAATTTTCTTTTAGATTGGTTGGCTGAACTCACACTGATAAGTGAAGAAGTGTGCATCACTTTCTACTAGTGTGTCCTGATGCATTTAATACACACGTTGTGTCACATGTTCTGATGTGTTTTGTGTGCTTTGTTCATTGCAGCAAGGGTATGAATGCACAAGACGGTTCTTAACAGAGCTGATCAGTTCGCCGTCATCAGACGATGGTTTGCAGCTGGAGCTGGAGAACTGTCACGAGAACTGTCGGACTGCTGCTGGTAAGGCACACGATGCACGGAATGATGTGCCATCTTCTCTGAACCAAACTCTCTGTGACGTCAGACGAACAGAGCTCGGCACAGTGTCCACGTCATACACTGAACTGAGTAATGCACCGGCTTTTGTGGACTGTGTGCCGGCTGACGACAACGTTCTGCCGTGGTGCACCGCTTCACAGCATGAGATGTTTGGTGGCCTTGACTCGAGTTTCAGTGAAGCTTCCGTGCTAGAGACTCAAGTGTGACGGCATTCCGTTGCTTGCGGAGTCGGCTGTGTTGTCGTCGTGGTTGTGTAACAGTGCTGGTTACTTGTCTTGCAGTGTTTTTGTGTCGTTTCAGTGCCAGCAAACGTGTTCTGTGAAAATATCAAATGATTCCTTGCTTGTACAGCATGACATGCTGTTGGCAGTGAGCTGTAAGCCGGTGACTGTAGGTGACATGTGTTTTTGCTAACTTGCACATGCACGCATACACGAGGCAAAATGTGCTCAAACAACATGTCAGTGTTTTTAGTATTATTATTTTACTGGACTTTGATAAGCTTCACGTGAGCTACATAGTACCTTTATATTATGAATTGCACATTTTGCTATCAAAAGACATTTCCAGAATGTCACTTCTTAGCAGGTGATGTACAATTGCAATAGCATTTTGCAGATATATTCACAATATAAGCAGAATATAAAAAACATTAATTGTTTCTGCTGTTTCTTGTACTTATTAACTGATTTTACTTTGTAATTTATATGGAATTTATGTAAAGTTGTGTTGCAGTTGACCACAAGAAATCGTATAATTTGGGCATGTTTTCATGTAACGATAACATTTGAATATATAATTAGGTGTGTTAGTGTCAGAAAATGGTAATAAAGAGGAAGCGTTTTGTTTGCAAGGCTGTCATTATGTGAGTGTTTAGCTTTGCAGAAACATTATGCAAGGAAGATCATGCATGCTATTGTATTAGTATATGACATATTACATATGACATATTATATACCTCATTATATTCTACATTCATTAAGTGAACCGGGTGAACTCTCGCAATGGCTCTGCCATGATGACAGCACCATAAAGATTGTCATGATTATTATTATTATTATTATTGTGAATTGTTTATATATAGTAGTTGCTACACCGTTTGTTGATGACTTTTATATTTCCTTATTACTGGTGCATGTCGTGCAGCTACATGACAGGCAATAAATCGTGCTAAAAATTTCAGAGCTGCAGAGCTTGTAGCAGTCCTTGTATAGTATGTGATTGGCAGTATGTGCATCTGAAATCACAGCATCTAAATCTTGTTGAGAGCAGAGTTGTAATTGATGTTTGTAATGAGTTTTTGTAGATCGCTATCACTACTGCAGCTGATGCAATATGATGCAGGTGTAACTGACACCTTATAAAACGGCTCAGTTTTGACTGAACCACGGCCACATTACCAGTAAATGGCCTGGTTTCAGCCAAGCCAGCCAGCACGCTGCAGACATCCAGTTTTATCAGGAGGTGTCAGTTTATGCTGTGCACAACATTGTACTATTGTCACGCTGATGTGTTGTGTGCTCACTGCATAACGTGGACATCACGATATCACAGGCAACTCATCATCATCGCCATTTACGATTTAATTGACTGTACGTGTGTGCCGCTTTTAGCCTAACCCGCATATAATCTGACCCCGCTGTTTTATTCAAAATCTGATTAAAAAATTATTGGCCTAAATGCGAGTATATGGGGTAGTTTTAGATGGCTGTGTTGGTGGATGTATTGTGGTAGTGGTGTTGATTCTGACTGTGCACGTGACTGTGTTACTGTCAGTGCGCTAAGCTGTGACAATGTGCATTTATTGGTTGTAATTGATGTCACATTGTCACTTAGCTTACATTCCGTATGTGATGTTGTCACCAGCAGATAGACTTTACAGCTTCTTGTTTCAAGCTGAAATTTTAGTGTAGGCAAATTAAAGAGGTTACTGGTGTCAGATACAGCTTTTGTATTGTTTATCTAGCTCAGTGTAATTGTGTGTAGCTAGCCGTCTCTGTTTATGTTGTCCGTGACAATGTTAACTCGACATACTATGTGACAGGTTGATATTCCTCATTGCAGCTGATTCTTGTGTAGCTCAGCTGACTGGACTAAGATATATCTTTAGGTCATATTTGTTCTGCTCAGCCATGACCAAGCATTGTAGTGAAGTGATAACTGGTCATGTAATAGCTTCATATATCTCACTAGATCTGCGAGTTGTGGCTTTAGATGAGCTCACTATAATTACGCACCTCACTGTAGTTGTAGATAACCCATCTCCATTTATTTGCTTATGTCGAAACTTAGTTGTAGCTGAAGATTTATAACGTGCTTTTACAGTTGTATTATTTATTGGGAGTTATAACTCGGTGCCGAAAACCATATAGCCTTAAGCATATATTCGTACTGAGTGCTTGAGCTGACCAAACTAAGGTATAACAGAGCTGTTTTATGCATTGTATGAAACCACACTGTATGTTGTAACGACAAGCCTTTATTATAACGGGTCTCCTACCCTCCAGTTGGCAATTTCAGTTCAGTGATAATTGTCTGGAGGACAAGGGGGAAGATCATTAGAACTGCTGTGTGATGTTGTATTGTGCAGCTGTTGTATGCACACTCACATAAGCAGTTATTGTGGGTTAACTTTGGCCAGTTGTCATAGGTTTGGGTTTAGTGAGTCTCGTTTATGTTCTGTGTTTTTTGCCTGGGCAAGTTTGTCTGTCTTGGTTTAGATTGTTTGTGTTTTTCTGTAAGTGGTAGGTTTCTTTTGCAGTACTAATGCAGTTGCAGTGGAAGGACTTGACTGAAATAACCTATGATATATCAAGTGGGATGTTAAAGATGCTCACTGCTCCTTCATTATAAAGTCCTTACAACTGTAATTTGTTTAACTGTATCTTATATTCAACTTCTTAAATGAAATAAAGATCTCTTAGCAAACTTTAATCTTTGCATGGCCTTGTTGTGCTGAAAGTGCCGTTAAACATCAACCAAACAACCAACAGTTTAACTATATCCAGTTTTTCCTTACCAGTAGGTACAGTGATGGTAACATTTAAATTACTGTATATACTCACGTATAAGCCGACCTCCTGTTCCCGCAGCAAAAATTTGGTTGAAGTTGGTGACCCACATATGCGTCTTTTAGCATGACCCATGTATAAGTCGATCCTCAACCTTTTAATATCACAAGCTGAAAATTTCTCAGCTTATACGTGAGTGTATATGCTATGTAGATTTTTTGTGGCACTGTTGTAATTGCAGTTAGTAAAATTGTGATAGAATGTAGAATCTCGGTTGTGAAAGTGTGACACGTATTTATTGACTGCCAGCAAATGCCGGCCGTTTGATGTCGTTATTGATGCTGAGCTGTGATATTGTGAATGATACTACTGTACTGTGATGATTTTTGTACAGACGTTGATCATTTCGGCTATGCTATCTGTACCTTTACTTTTTGTGTAATGCTCGTCTAATGAACGTAGGCAGACGATGTACAGCAGTGCCTCACTGCTTACGTAGTCTCGTCACGTTAAAAGGCTTGTTCAGCGACTTGTCCTAAATCGAAGAAACTTCGTCTTTTCTCTTTGTGAAGACTGCTAGCTGCTGTTTTGTATGCAACATTTATCTGCTAGTAAATCAGTGTAGACAGTGCTGTAGCACGTGTGGTCAACAGTAGCTGGTTCTGCTGGATTTCACAAGTGGCTTAACTGCATTCCGTGGCGCTGTTATGTTGTAATGTGAAGATGTGAGATACAGTTTCTGTTACTTCACATTTCAGCTTCATTATGTGACCTCGTAAGTCATTGTGCTACTAAAATAATAATGCAGCAAGTTAGAGGAAATGGTTCACATACCACTTGCCATTGGTCTGCCATTGTAGGGCCTAAGCTCTATCTTGTAGCATTTTCGAGTTATTTGACATGGAAAAATGTTGTAACCCTGAGGGGTCACTCAAGGTCACTGGAAATAACACCGTTTTATAGATTGCACAGTACTCTATTGTAACTATGGCCCTGTCTTATATCATTTCTGAGGTATGCAACAATGAATAATGGCCTGCCCTTGACATCTGGGTTTCAGGTCATTCAAGGAAGATTAACCCTTTAATGGGCATAGGTCATCATAGTGCCACATCGAATAATATAAAGTTGGTACACTGGCCATTGATGGGTGGGCTGTTATGTTTGGTACTGCGAGGAGGGGCCACAGCCTGCCGAGGCACTTTGCTGTACCAAACAACAGCTCACCCATCAATGGTCAGTGTACCAATCACCATATTGCTGTATGATGGTTTGTTGCTCTGCAGTTTTAATGTGCTCATTAAAGGGTTTATGCATGGTAACCCAACAATGGTGACAGTGAGTGGGCGATTGATTTCTCTGATGAGTCTGGGACCGTCTCACCCCAGGTTGCCATGGAATTAGGGCCATAAAACTAGTTTGCACCCCGGGTTGTCAAGGAATGATGGCTATAAAACTACACTGTGTCTCCAAAAACAGACCTCTACAATATTTTGATGTAACTTGATCAAAAGTTCTGTAATTTATATAAAATTTCTGAGATAATCTGCGTTCAGTATTCTTAATTTAGCCTCAGTATTAGAATACAGTAGTGCTTACAGCAGTGTACCAGCTGAAGTGATTATGATAGCAGCCCTTGTCTATGCATTATTCCACAGTTTATGTTGCCTTATGAACAGTAAAGTTAAATCTTATTAAACAAACAATGTTTCTGTCAGACAGTGGGTCACATTGTCTTTCACTGAGACCAAAGTCTGAGGCCTTAGTCTGAGACCAGAGGTAAAGCTGAACGGCTAAAAACTGGTTTTAGACCGAGTTCATATTAAGGTTTGGTCGGAGACTAAAGTCTCCGACCAAAGAGTTTCGGTCTGAGACTGAGGGCGCTTTCCATTAGCTATGCCGCCGGCATTTTCTCTATTCTCCAAAGTCCAACGCTCGTGCAGCCTCGCCGGCAGCATCCTCTCTATGGTCATTACCATGGTGATTCACCATAGATAGGACGCTACTCCCAAACTTCTGCAAATAATGGTCACTTAAGTCATTTCTGTCTAACTGCGCCCTTCCAAATTTTCCGTGCTTTGGCAGGATATCCTACGTACATTCGGCCCTTGCTGGCGACGCCAGTTGTTAAGAATTTCGATTCCCATTGGATTCATCGCCGTATGTTTGTTTAAGCGGAACATAAAGTGGTTTGGTCTAAGACCAAAGTCTATAGCTCTAAGGGATTAATGCTGTTTGCCTATCTAAATGCATTGCAATTGATTGCTCTAAGACCAAACTGCTAAGATTAAGTTTGGTCTCAGACCTAACTTTGGTCTTAGACTTTGGTCTTAGCCCGAAGTTTGGTCTGAGACTTTAGTCTAAGACCAAAACTTAGCATCACTTCAGTTTTTGCATTGATTAGATCTCCAGTGTGTTGTGTTAAAAGTTACAAGTGTTCAGAGTGCTGTCTTTTGGCCTTTACATAGTTTATTGCCCTGTTAATGATACATTGTTCAAAGTCAGCCCAGACCTCTGCTGTTTCAGGTGTTTAAAGTTGCTGCTATTATTACTGAACCACAAAGGTGGTTGTAAGCCAGTTTAGAACTTTTACTGTAGTCAGTTGAGAATTGAATAAGGTCTGTCTCTACCAAAAATAATTACTAAATGAAATGTTGTGAATTATTGAAGTTATGTCATATCCGGTTTTTTGAGACACAGTGTAGTTCTTTGAGTCTGAGATTGGCTTATCCCAGGTTACTATGGAACACGTTACTATGGAACACAGGCTGTAAAACTAGTTTGTTTTTTGTTGTAAGGTACTGTCTGTTTCTAATTTCTGTGTAGATGCTGGATGTTACAAGTGGCCCTGCCTAACTGTATTCTGTTAGTTTTTACCGCACACGTATACGTAGCGCGGACTATGCTGTGGCAAGATGTCTGTCCGTCCGTCAGTCCCTCTGTCTGTCACACGCCGATATTGAGTCTAAACGGTTGTACATGTCATCAAAGTTTTTTCACCATCGAGTAGCCCCACCATTCTAGTTTTCCCACACCAAACGTGATGGCAATATTTCAACGGGATCCCCTAACGGGGGTATCGAATGCAAGGGGTATGAAAAAAATCACAATTTTCGACCAATATCTCACTTTATCTCACAAACGATGCAAGATTAAGCCATAGTTACTGTAGAAGGCGAATAAGAAACCCCATCAAAGCTTTCGAATAGTACCAGTTTGAATGATCTTGAGTGACCTCTAATGCAGATTTCAAGGTCACGATATTATTCAACGTCAAATAACTCAAAAACTGTATAAGATAGAGCTATAATTACAATGGCAGACCAACAGAAAGTCGTATGTGATCTATCGAATGGCACCGTTTTCAATGACCTTGTTCAACCCCTGACCCAGTTTTCAAGGTCACGTTATTCTTTGATGCTAAATATCTCATAAACGGTTAAAGATACTCAAGCTTTCGGATGGAACCAGTTTGAATGACCTTCAGTGACCTTTTCAAGGTTATGATTATTCAACGTCAAATAACTTGAAAGTGGTACAACATACAGCTATACTTACATTGGCCGACCAATAGAAAGTCGTATATGATCTATCGAACGGCGTCATTTTCAATGATCTTGAACGACCCTTACCCCCAGTTTCAAGGTCACGCCATTCTTTGATGCTGAATATCTCAGAAATGGTACGACATACAGACATATTGTCATTGAAATACTAATAGGGACTTACACACGCTTTACGCAAGAGTGTCATTTCAAATGACCTTGAATGACTTAGCAAGCTATTCAGTGACACGAAGTGTCGTGCGGTCTCTGTGCGACAGCTGAGCATCTTGTGTTAACATAATTCAGTTAACGTTCATCATACATGTACTTCACGTTTTGAGATTTTTGTGTCGTGATGTAGGTTGTAAGCTGGTGCTTACGGTGAACATACTAATCTATCTCTGTCCGGTTGAGTTCTGCTACACTTGTGAGTTGTGGTGGTCGTGGTTCACATTGTTACTGCCACTATGAGTGTCAGTGATTCATGTGTACGTATACGATACGATACTGTGTATTTAACGTGCAGTAAAAAGCTGATGGGTAGCCAGCTTAGTATACACTGTACATCAATATTTACTTCTTACTATTACTTACTGCGCATGTACAGGGTGACCCAGAAGGTGAGGCCGAATTTGTGATTGCTCACATCTTTAAAATGTTCTAAATTCTTGATTAACAGAAACCATTCTAATTGATTTATACAAATTGGTTATGTATTTATTTAATAACATATTTATTTTGTCGATCAGTGCCAATAATCATACAAATTAATTGGAGCTTTTTAAAGCTGTGCGCAGTTGAACAACGTGGCCTCAGTTTTTGGGGCCACTCTGTATGTAACACAGAATAGCAGGCTACGTTGCACATTGATTTTAATTGTTATATTTTGCATTTCTTTGCTGTTGTAACTTCTGCTAAGAAGTTGTAAAAATCATACAGACATTAAGTGTGAAATATGAAGTTATGCACGAGTTGTCATTTTTTGAACTGTTATTAAGTGATTTAGATACCAGTAATATTGGTCTTGTGTGATTGATCAGTGGGATGCAGTTCTAACAAGCGTGCAGTGTTTTATTTGAGCTGGTATTTGTTGAGTACAAAGTGAGGAAAATTTATGAGCTAAGGAGAGTAGATCTTTCGTCTGCCTCCATTTATGTGTTTTAATATTTTGCTTGTAGAATTTGATAATAATATTGCATTAATATTTTGGTCTCACAAAATTGTGATTAGTAGCAAAAAGCAGATGATGTGAGGCTATCATTGCAGTACTTAACCACAGTGCCTGAGAAGTTGTTTAGTTTTGATACGTGCTGCATTGTTGAATGCTGAGTTGCCTTGAATATTCGGCTCTGTTTGTTAACCTATCCTGCTCTGACTGATCATCTCAGTGTAACTTTGCTGATAAAATCTGGTCAGCGAAGTGAAGTCTATTTTATAGTGAGTAAATCTGACTGTAATCCATGATTGCAGTTGAGGTCAACTGGTCCATGTCATTTCCCCTGGAGCACTTTTGTACACTGTGTCCCCCCAAAAAAACGGACCGCTACGATTAATATGACATACCTTCACCAATTCACAACGTTTACTAATTATTTTTGGTAGAGAGAGACCTTATTCAATTCTTAATTCACTAAGTTAAAAAAAGTTTTTTAATTGGCTTAGAACCAGCTGCGTGGTTTCCATAGCAACAGTAGCGACTTGACAGTCTGTGTCTCAAAAAAACCAGACCCTACGATGACATAACACGATCAAAAGTTCTTTAATTTAAATAAAATATCAAAGATAACGTGTTCAATATTCTTAATTAAACCACAACGTTAGAAAACAGTTGTGTTTGCAGCAAAGTACCAGCTGAAGCGAGTTACCGTAGCAATCCTTAACTGCACGTCATTCCACAGTTTTTGCTGCCTTGTGAACAGAAAAGGTAAATCTTTAAGCAAACAGTGTTTCTATCGTAATAATAAAATGTTTTGCGGTATCAAAAGCTGCAACACGTGTTCAAATGCTGTCTTTTGGCATTGACACAGCCCCACAATCGTTTTGCTACTTGTTTTTATTGCCCTGTCAATGATATGTTGTTCGAAGTCTGCCCAGAAATCCGCTGTTCAGGTGTGTCGAGTTGCTACTGTCGTTATGGAAACCACACAGCTTGTTCTAAGCCAATTTTAAAACTGTTTATCGTGGTCAATGAAGAATTGAGTAAGGTATCTCTGTGCCGAAAAATATTTAGTGAATATTGTGAATTGATGAAGTTATGTGATATTAATTGTAGCGGTCTGGTTTTTTCACACACACTGTAGTTTATTAGTTTGTTGTGTTTGAAGTATTCATAGTTTTGTAACTTCATGCACACTGGAATCGTTTAGTGTCGTTGTGCTTCATAGTTTGATATTTTTCTGCGAAATTTTATACTTTGATATCATTCGTCAATACAGCGTTGTAGTCCTTAGAGCATTTCAGTGAAATATTTCTGTCATGACATTTTTTATATTTGGAATGATGTACCATGCTTTTACCCCTGTTCTGCTTTATGTCATCAGTGTATGCAGCTTGCTCTGCCCCAGTAACTACCTACAGTGTATTGATTCATAGCGTGTTATTTATGATATCAAAAGTGCTTGTCCACTTGCAAGAAAGTTGAAAATTGTGCATAAATTTGGAATACTGTGTTGCCTTGTTATATCAGTTTGATAGCTTGCAGATTAGTCCAGAAACCAGGTTCATGCTGCAGGCAAGCAGACTGGAAATTTAACGATGAGAGCTTTATTTAGGTTAGATATGTCCAGTTGATCGCCCTCCAGGGCATCCAGACCCGCCCGTGAAGGTCTGGAATCTAAAATGTGTTTTAGTCCTTTCACATCGTCACTTTGTTGTTGGCCAGAGCTCCTTCACTGATCTGGATTTTGCTGACGATGACTCTCTCCTTGCTGAACTGCTCGAGCTTCTTGTTCCCATATTGGAGACAATGGCAAGTGATGCAGCATCTCTAGGGCTCGAGGTGAATTGGCAGAAGACAAAGGTCCAAGTTTTGGGTTGCAGGGAGGATATGCCATTAACTATTAAGGTTCTGGGCAAGGACGTCATGGTAGTTTAGGAGTTTGTCTACCTTGGCTCTCTTATCCACTCAACAACCGGAAGCACTTGTGACATCAGCCGCCGAAGTGCCATCACTCGTGCTGCCATGCAGAGCCTAGAAAATCAGATTTGGAGGTCACGGCTCGCCATCTCAACGAAGTTGAACCTGTACAACACGTGCATCTTACCAATATTCCTGTATGGTTCGGACTGTTTGGCGATATAGGGACGCACGTAGGATCTATGCACTAAACTAGTGTGTCTGCATATGCTGCTTGGCATCGAATGGTACCAATTTTCCTGAACGATGATGTACGGAGGCTAACAAAGCAACCCATACTCACTGCTATAATCCAGTCGCGCCGACTTACCCTGTTTAGGCATATTATGCGCATGGGCGACAACGCAGACGCCAAGAGGATCCTGTTAGTCCTCCCTCCAGCGGACTGCAGGAGAAGACAACTAGGTCGTCCCGGCATCACGTGGTTCAGCACCGTCCAACAGGATCTGAAACAACACCACCTTACGCTCCCCGAAGCAGCTGATTCGGCTCAGAACCGCCCTCTGTGGAGGATGATGTCGACGTATGGCGCTACGCAATCTTAGAGTTGCATGCCAGAAACGACGACGTTGTCTTCATAGCGATCGAGCGAGAAGGCAGCAGACGCTGTCAGCGTTCTGCAGGCACAGTAAGCATTAGCATTGGACACTTAATTCCATTGGATATATATCTGGGACTGAGAGTTTGGTTGTAATGTGGCTGTGCTTGCTGTACAGATTTATTAATAAGGTCGTTATGCAGAAAAAAAATTAAATTCTAGAGACACTTACGGGCACGAGCGATACTCGTTTTCTATATCAAATGAATATTGAGTATCAGTAAGGCTGTGTGCTGTGTGTAATCGCTCATTTCTGCCCAGTTTGCTTTCACTTGATTAGCACGTGATGCCAGGCACAACCAGCCGCGCCCCGCTGCAGGGTGCTGCCACCTAGCGCATTAATAGCCTGATCACAGTATTATTTGCCAGTCTATCCTGAAAGTTTCATAATGATAGTTATAGCCGTTTCCTCGTACTGTTGCCAGGGCTGTTTGACATGACTTTAAAAAACCTAGGTTTTTTATTTTTTTTAAAACCTTAAAAACCTAAAAAGTTTGAATTTAGGTTTTTTAGGTTTTTAAAAAAATAAAAACCTAATGTCCGATTTAAGTTTTTAAGCTCATCCATCTATCACTTTCAAACTGAGCAATTTAGCACACTGTATAAAATAATGAATTAGCAGACAGATATTTTCATGTATGTTACTTGTCGTGGGTCATATATGATATATCTGTGTTCGGCATTGTGTACATTAAAACCTAAAAAACCTTAAAAAAACCTTTAAAAAACCTTAAAAAACCTAAAAACCTAAAAAAAATTCCAAAAAACCTAGGTTTTTTCCAGCCCTAACTGTTGCAGGGTAATTAAGACAGTAGGTGCGAGAAAATATCGTAAAATGCCCGTTTCTTAGTGTTAAAAGTGGAAAAGTGATCCTGGATTTACGTCCAGACCAAAAATTCAGTCTTCTAGAGGGTCACTTCTTGTCAATGTCATGTTCCAATAACTATGAGTGACCTCTAACCTAGATTTCAAGGTATTGATATTGTTCGACGTCAAATAAGTCGAAAATTGTACTAGGCAGAGCTATAGTTACAATGGCAGACTGATAGGAAGTCATAGGCCTATATGATGTCGACTTGTGCCTCATTCAATGACCTTGAATGACCTCTAACCCAGATTTCAAGGGCAGGCCATTATTCAATGTTGAAATCTCAGAAATACTATAAGACATAGTTACAATAGAGTATTGTGCGATCTAGAATGGTGTTATTTCCAGTGACCTTGAGTGACCCCTCGAGGTTACGACATTTTTCCACGTCAAACAAGTGTATCGGAAACGATACGAAAGCCGCCGCTCGTCAAAGCCCAAACTTCATTTTTAAAATAAATAAAATATGGCGAAAAACGATTTTCAATATGGCGGATGGACACACTGGAATCTGGCACGATCATGACATTGATTTCGCCAGGTGACTGCACCCTGCAATGTAGCATACTGCCATGTGGCTCTGGAATCATGACAGTGAATTCACCAAGTGGCAGCACCCTACAATGTGATACGTGGCTCTGGGATGACATGCCATGGAATTCCCCAAACGTCCGCCATATTGGAATTCTACATTTGGTTTCGATTTTGACCATATCACCGCAGTCGACATGTCATTCTGCACCAGTCTGCGAAATTTTATCCAAATCGGACAACCCTCAGCATAAAAAAATGACGTCATGCGGATCTCAGCCGAGTACCAACCTGCCCGGTTGGGGTGAACGCTCTGTCGGGTGGCAGATAACACTGTGTGATCCCATTGACAAGTGGCGACCCGTAGTTCTGAGGTGAACTAAGAACTATACGTTCCTTTACTTTTTTTCCTTTTTTTTGAGAAAATCGCGTTTTTGCATTTTGGCGTCAAGATCCAAGGTGGCGGATCTCCGCCATCTTGGATTTTAGGGGTCCAATAATGGGTTCTTTGAAAAGCCCATGTATGACAGGTCGTCAATAGACACCATAGCTGTAAATTGCTTAGTTTTTGAGAAAATCGCGTTTTTTTGCATTTTGGCGACAGACAGACAATCAAACAAATGAACAGAAGGAGCTCGATCACCGATGCACTAAGCCGCTATTGCGAGCGGCGGCTTAATAACTCGAAAATGCTACAAGATAGAGCTATACTTCATCATCATCATCATCATATATTTGCTCAAAAAGACAACATACAGCAATAGAAAAGCAAGTGAGCAGGACAGACAGGCACAAGGTGCACTTACATCTGCCCTAATGGTACAAGTACAATAGAACAAAT
>Ga0209149_1000912_pt1 | contig 13702 bp, 17 predicted proteins | sample WorMetTyACAVOLI2_FD_187423 | JGI IMG/M metagenome (GOLD analysis project Ga0209149, IMG submission 187423) | Marine gutless worms symbiont microbial communities from Max Planck institute for Marine Microbiology, Germany - Olavius algarvensis... ... | reverse complement strand
GGCCAACAGCAGATTGCAATAGTCGACCCTGGACGTAACAAAGGCGTGAACCAGTATGGCTGCCGATTCGTCGTCGAGTGATCGGCGAACTCGTCGAAACTGTCGTAGCCAGTAGAAGAACGCCGAACTGACGACGGACACATGACGGTCGAGGCTCAGATCAGCTGAGATAATTACTCCAAGCAACCGCACATGGTCGCAAGCTGGGACAGTATCGGCGCCCAGTTGTATAGATCTGGCACATTGTAGCAAACCACAACATTTTCGCCACAACCATTCACTCATTCATTAATAGTTACGAAAGACAAAATTCCAGTTAACATGCGAATAGCAAAAATATAATAGGCGTAACTCTGATCTAAAAGTGACTTCCTGAGAGTGGCTAATGATAGCAGTGTACTGTGTTAAACAACACACAAACAGCTTAGTACAGGTACGAGCTTAGTGACCTGCGGATTCAGCAGCAGCAGATTACGTGTAACTGGGAAAAAATTAGGATTATTGTCGTGCATCATTGAAACTATATAGGTTTGCTTTAAAATAAGCCACGCTCATTCATTTAGCGTTTAACAACAGATAACATGTTTAAAACATCTTCAACTGGCGCACCAGATGAAGAAAATGACAATAGATCTTAGCTAAGTTGCTCAGATTTGGATAAACGTTGACGTGTTTCTTCAGCCTGGCCCGGTGGCGATATTGGTAGCGTCGCGGTACGCGCTACCTGGCTACAGTGACCAATGAGTCTGGGTTCGAGGCCCAGTCAGGCCGGATCATTTGTGTCAGGTTATAGCGGCGTATGGTTTGGGATTAAATATTATTCTCGGGCAGGCACAGAGGGTTGGACGGTGTCCTCTTTAAACTGTGGCTAATACTGGGTTTAGAGGCGCTCAGTCATTAGTCTCTGCTTGAACCACTGATAACAGATGACGTAGCACTCATGGCCTTGTTTGCACACATTGCTAAACTAGGCTCCGGGGGCTTACGGCGCGAGGAAGCTATGGTTAGGCCGTCGTTATGCAGTGTGTATTAGCCGTCAGAGAAACAGTGGTCATAAAGCTGAGCAGGTTAAATATCATGGCACAAGGCCTCTCCAATTCCCTCCCCGTTCCCTCCCTTAGCCCTTATGACACACCCCTCTCTCAAAAGGGAGAGGTCGCGCAGCATCTACACTTAACACACACCATGGTGTGGCGCTACACTACACTCGTTCCACCCCCGAGGCAGGACCGGATTGACCATAGTATAGGGCCCCCCGTTGTTAGGGGCCCCCGCGGCCACCTGCTAGATTTTACCTATCACATAACGTTTTATAAGTACGGGAGTACCCGAGTATGAAGACATATTGGATTGTTTTACCAGATTGCACCAGTTTTAAAAAGCACCGGGCATTTTTTTTATAAAAGGGGGCTCCTAATCCAGGGCCACAAGATAGGGTGCATGAGTATAGAGCACCTGCTAAATTTTACGTCACGTTATGGTTACAGTTTGTGGTATGACGTTATTTTTATTGGCAACATGATGAATGTGTTAGACTTGGCGTTATGGGCCGAGAAAATCCTCAACTAAACATTTTCGTGTGCAATTTTTAAAAAAATGCATGCACTGTGGTCAATTGATTCTCAGGAAAATTAGTAAAATTGGTGCCGCCAGATGTCAGATTTTAAGGCTAAAATGCACCAAATTCGATTTCCGCTGGGGCTCCACCCCAGACCTCTGGGGCCGGGAGCTTACAGCGCTCCCCTAGAGCCCCTAGCTGTATTGAAGGGGGCCTACTTCTAAGGGGAGGGAAAGGAAAGCGGAGAGAAGAAGGGAAAGGGGGAGGGAAAGGAAGGGGAGGGGATTAGAAGGGCCCCCCGTTTCGTGTTGGCATAGGGCCCCCTGAAGGGTTAATCCGGCACGGTCCCGAGGTCGTGCATTGGGCCAGCCCGTGAGGCAGGCCTCAGCACTGGTACGTGAAGGGGGCACGTGCCACCTCGTAAAGAAAGAAGAAAGAAAGACGTGTTTCTTCCAAAACTGTAACGCGCTGTCTCCAGAATTGACATCCTGCGCGTATGGGTGTTAACCTCGTTTTCAATATAAAGATCCAAGACTGCCGAATTTGGGACTTCTATAATATAAGTTATCAGCGTTTGTGCATGTCTCGCCTAGTTTTTGCTCTTTGCTGCAGTATCGATATGGCACAAAATAGTAAGACACCAAACTAGTCTATCTGCAAGAAACGTATTTATGAAAACACGAATGTGAAGGAAATTTCGAAGTCGATTCTCAAGTCAACTTTACGCAAAATCGACTGAGGTCACCGATACTAGTGGTTGAGATGAACAAAATCGACTCGACTGGAAGACCTTCAGTCGATTTCAGTCGACTTGAAACGACTCGCTTCCAAGTCTAATCTCGGTGTAGTTTCCTGTAGTTACTGAGAACATCTGAAGTGTTACTACACTAGGTACCAAGTCGTCGCATTTGCGAGGCTACATGAAGGTGTCAATGTTTAGACGCCGTGCGTGAAGGCGCTCGAATACATACTAATCGGATTTCGTGTCGATGCACGCCCGCGGTAATTCCATTCTTCCCAAACGGCCACAGATAGCTCAGCAATGGGCCTTAGAGCTATTGCATTGGCTGAGAAAATCGGATATTACGCTAAGCTTCATCGAGACAGAGATTAGGTCTACTGTATAGCGATAGCCTATGGATATCGGGTTCTCTTTACGTGAAAAAAATGTTTTCCGAGCACAGGACGACGGCATATTGTTGTATCTTACTTAGCCTTACTCAATTTTATCTGACGACCAAGAGCAGGAATTTCTTCATGCATAATGTTAAGTAAAATAAGCAGAACGACCAGTATTTTCGTCAAAAATGTTGTAGTGGAGATCTATGAGAGTGCTGTAACAGTATCTGTACTAAATCCTGCCCGACGTTCGCTCAAGAATCTAATCCATGGTGTCAGAAAGACGTCAGAAGCAGATTTGGAACGAGTCGGAGTGAATCCCATTGGCTACAACACAAGGTAGCAGGGCATTTACCGAGTCACTGATATTAACGCTGCTTTATTTAGTCGTCGACTGTTTTAACTACAGTTTTGCTTTTATAGTTCAATGCGGTGTGTCACTTTTCCATTACACCAATATGAAGCTGACGATGTCATATAATCCGTGCTGGTGGCAATAATCATTCACGATAAATCAAACGATAACAGTGCATCAACCGCTACCCAGAGTGGTCTACTAATTTACATCTGGTCTGGATGTTAGTGTTAAAGGTGAAGATCCTGTCTATTCTTGGGCATTTCGGCCTGAAGCTTTTTTTGATCTCGGTGATGAAATTCTAAGAACCGTGCATTTTACTCATCAAAACGGAGGCAAAGTTCTGTCCCAGAGTCACTTAACAATGTACCAGCTAAAAAAAGAACCAGTTGAGAAGTAATGAAATAATGCTTCAAATCATTATTGTTATAAGTGCACAGCAAACATCACCCACGCGCCCATGCAAAGCGAATTTCATAGCATCAGCAAGGCTCCAAAGAACCTGCTCGGATGCTAAAACAACAACGTGGCTGTCAAGGTTTTGCTTGTTGCACTGTTACGGACAGTAAACCCTTTATGGGCACATTAAAACCGCAGAGCAACGAACCATTATAGCAATATGGTGATTGGTACACTGGCCGTTGATGGGTGGACTGTTACATTTGGTACAGCGAGGAGGGACCTGGTCAGGCTGCGGCCTCGCTTAGTCCCCTCCTCGCTGCACCAAATGTAACAGCCCACCCATCAGCGGCCAGTGTACCGTACGATACGATACGATACGATAGTGTATTTAACGTGCAGTAAAAAGCTGACGGGTAGCCATCTTAGTCCACCACACGGAACAAACAAAAAATTAACATGTGAAACTAAAAATAAACCGATGAGCGTGATAGGTCCGGTCCAGTCCCATTGTCATGAAGACAATCCGGTAGGTGAAAGAAGTCTAAGGTGGGAAGGATTTGTTGAAAAGGTATAATTGATTCTGCACTCTAAAGGGTTAACTTGAATATATTGTCTTCGTCTTGAGAGACGACCACGCAATGACCAAGATCGAGAGAGTGACCTTCAAGACCAAGAAACAAAAATTGATGTCTCGACGCTGTCTCTAGACCAAGGTATGTCTCCAGATTTCCGACCACTGAATTTCTGTCATATCGGACCTATTCATTTTAGTCACTAAATGTCTGTTCGAGGTTACTCAGGATCATTCACGCCACCACCGCAACTGGAACAGCTGCTGCTGTTGCTAATGTTATAGTAGAGATGGCGATGCTAGATGGCACACGCAGTAACAAAACCAATAACAGCAACAGAGACGCACAGGCGACATCTGCGCGTTGGCGTATTAGCCTACAGTGTCTCTCAAAAAACCGGACTGCTACGATTAATATGACATAACTTCACCAATTCACAGTATTTACTAATTATTTTTGGTACAGAGAGACCTTATTCAATTTTCAATTCACGTATTAAAAGTTTTAAAATTGGCTTAGAAAACCAGCTACGCAGTTTCAATAACAACAGTAGCGACTTGACGGCATGTGTCTCAAAAAACCGGACTTCTATGTCTACGACATTTCGCCATAACATGATAAAAAGTTCTTTGATTTAAATAAAAATTTCAGAGATAATATGTGTTCAGTATTTCTAATTAAACATCCATGTTAGACTGTTGTTTTACAGCAGTGTACCAACTGAAGCGGTAACCATAGCAATCCTTAAGTTCGCGTCATTCAACAGTTTTATGGGCTGCCTTACGAAGTTAGGAACGAAAAAGTTGAGTAGTTTACACAGTGTTTCTGTCGTAACAGTGTGCAGTGTCAAAACTTACAACAAGTGTTAGAAGTGCAGTCTTTCGGTCTTGACACAATCGTTTTGCCATTCGTTTATTGCCCTGTCGATAATAGCCTACATTGTTGGAACTGGAAGTCAGCCCAGAAATTCGCTGTTCGGATGTGCCAAGTCACTATTGTTGCTATGGAAACCACGCCGCTGGTTTTAAGCCAATTACAAATTTTTTTTACCGTATTTAATTGAGAATTACATCTCTCTCTGTCTCTCTCCCACTCTCTCTGCTAAAATAATTAGTAAACGCTGTGAATAGGTAAAGTTAGGCCTATGTCATATTAAACGTAGCGGTCCGGTTTTTTGAGACACAATGTACTATCTTGCATTATTGTACCAGTTGCCTCGAAATAATGTTGCATTTTCGCTTTTATTCTTTCCAAACTAACTAATAACATATTTTAAAATAAGTATACTTGCTATATGAAACTGAGGCAAAAGTTGTATGGCTGTAACAAACATTATTTAGTAGTCTACACTGTGTCCCAAAAAGTATACCCCTTGATGTTTGACAATTACTGTGGCAAATGTGGACTAATTTTCAAAATTATTTTACCAGGTGATTCGTATGAAAATTCGCTACGTACATAAACAAATATTTCCACCTCTCTGTAATATGTTGCTACAATGTATACTACCTTGTGAAATTCGAAAATCCAAAAAAAAAACAATCGAATTTTCACGTTGCACGTGACAATTAATATGTTTAACTAAAATCGGCTGAGATCTTATGTAAACTGCCACAAAAATATTGCACTAATGATTTTACTTAAATATGCGTAAAACAGATGAAGTATAGCGTAGAAAGAACGAAGACAGTGCGAAGAAAATCATGGTGAAGAAAATCACCATGATGCAACAACGTTCAACTAGACAACGTTCAACTGTTGATTCGAGACGTCGTCTGACAAACTTCGAAATGTTAGTCAGTCACTAAGTGTCCGCAGTCTCGAGACAGTTTGTCTAACTACTGTTAAATGTCAAATCAAATGTTCAAAGTGTCCTCAGAAACATGTCAACAGTTTGTTGCGGATGCTGTCAAAATCAGTAACATTTTTGGATTTTCGACTTTCATGAGGTAGTGTAGCAATATATTACAGGTGACGTGAAACTCTTTGGGTATGTACATAGACAATTTTTCTCACGAATCAGTTGGTGAAAGAATTTTGAAAATTAGTCCACATTCATTTATTTCATTCATAAATTTAAAAAACATTTGCCGAAGTTATTATCAAACGTTACTTTTGGGGACACAGCGTATGATCATTAGCATTGTGTTGCTGTTGTTGTTGTTGTTACTGTTGCCGTTGATGCAGAGAGACCGCGCGATGCTTCGTGTCATTGCATATTTGAAGTCACTCAAGATCACTCAAGGTCATCAAAAATGGTACTATTCGAAAGCTTAGATACGGTTTCCTATTCACATTCGATAGTGACTATGGTCCTAACTTGTATCGATTCCGAGATAAAGTGAGATATTTGTCGAAAATCGCGATTTCTTCATACCCCTTGTCATAACATTGCCATAACATTTGGTACGAAAAAACTAGAATGACGTGGCTACCCGACAATGAAAGAAGTTTGATGATACGTTTAGAAGTTTTGACACAATACGGCATGTGATGGACAGACGGACGGACAGACGAACATCTTGCAACGCTGCAGTCCGTGGTATGCATAGTATCGCGCGGTAAAAATTCACTCGGATAGTGATTACGTTGCATCGACAGGCTAATTCAAACTAATGCCTGTCTTCGTCGTTATCGAATATTGCAATAATTCTGTCTTGTTTGTCTGAATCTTAGCGTCGACGAAAAACGTTTTTGTTAAAATTAGTCAACGTTTCCTGAGGCAAAAGCCATATGATATCCTTTCTTCAATATTGTTTATGTGAAATAAATCGAGTCTTTGGTTAAATTTGTGGTCTTATTTTTATCATCATTATTATTACTACGTGAACAGGCGGGAGGGGGACTAATTCCTTAGGTACGCCATTGAATGCACATTATACAACGGTGTGACGTCAATTATTATGATGTCGTCCGTGTGACAAGGCGTCGTAATAACTAACACAGCGATGTGCAGTCTCACATACACACTCGAGCACATCATTAGCGCCATCATCATCATCATCATCACCACCATCATCATCATCATCGCATTTTGGATTTGCAGTGCTATTATATTAATTAATTGGAGTTGATATATCTCATAAGTCAGTACAAAAAAGCGGCAGTGTAAAAGTCAGCGACACTGGAAGCTGGTTCACCTGTATGACAAAAAAACCGCGGACCTTCCATACTCTGTAGACATGTTCTTCGCCGTACAGTGTGTCCACAACAAAAACAAAGCCAACTACTTTTATATTCAATAAACTTAACTAACAATGAATTAACATAAAACAATACTGGCAACTCTTCGACATAGCTGATTCTGATGATTCTTAAATTTCATGTTAAATTTTGCAACACGCTTACTGAGAACAGCACTGAAGTACGACCTTTTTAGCATAGCGTCATCAAACCGCAACTATACGCTGTAATTTTAGGTGCAGCGATTTAAGAGATAACTGCGAGTCTGGCTATGATCCTGTCTTCCACCTTACCTGCGTAATGCCCATACCTGGTAAAACGTTTCAGACAAGTTACATTTTGGCAACAAACAAAACAGTCATACAGTAAGACCTCAAATTCATAAATTCTCAGCATTAACTTAACACATTGAACCATGAAAAAACCACAAAATGTGTTCGAAATATCCACCGTGAAGCAGAGACGGCGACGCCATTGACTGACGGCTGCGACAACAATCGAGCGGTCCAGTTTTCTCCATTCGACTAACAATCTATGTTCCAGTTCTGCAAGACGTCATTCAAATAAAATGTCTCAGGTAAGGGTATTGCGCAGGCTTCGTTGGAAATGCAACTGCAGATGTGTTCAGAGTAGACTAGACTCAGCAATAAGTCTTCCAAATTTTATAAAATTTCATAAGTCCTAAATAAAATTATGCTAACATTTTTCTGTCTTTGTTTTTTTGTGGACACAGTATATAGAAAGCAGCAAACACTGGACGTTGTCATGCTACGTCTGCTTATACACTTCATATTGAATTTCCTGCTTGTACATACTATACTACTATTATACTACTAAAATTTGTATGCGCGCCGAGTTGCCAAGCAAATCAGAAGCGCTGTGGGCGGGTAATAGCTAGCCTACGTGTCATATGCAGCGGCGAACAGTTCAGACTTTAAGCGACGCCTAAAACTACTGAAAGTGTTCGCCGATCTTGTGGATGTCCCGAGACAGTTCAAGACTTGAGGTGCAGAATAGTAGAACGCCCGAGAGGCGAAGACGGTGGACATACATGGTCGGTAAAACAGTGGAGCGGTAGTAGAGCGAAGTGTTCTGGCAACTTGATGGTCTCGAAGCTGTTCGTGAAGATACAGTGGGGTACAGCCGATAGTACACGCCTTGAAAGTAAGGGTCGCTAGCTTGTACGTGATCCGTTGTCTGATCGGTAACCAGTGCAGCTGTTGGCGCAGAGCCGTGGCGCTCGTCTGGAAGGAAGCCTGATGCACGACGCGAGCCGTCGCGTTCTGTAGCTTCTGGAGACGGTTGAGGTTCCGCTCCGTATAGTGCCGTACAGGAGGCTGTTGCAATAATCGATCCTAGCACCGATAATGGCAGTTGCCATCGATTTTGCCGACTCAAAGGTGAGCGACGGTCGCAGATGTCGCAACGACCGAAGGTGGAAATTACACGCATGGGCGACGTTGGTAACGTGCTGATCAAATGATAAGAAGTGTCGAGCGTGACGCCAAGCAGCTTGACCGCATCCTAAAACTGAATATCTGCACCGGCAACCTTGATGGTATGACTAAAATCCTCGCCGACTAGCCGCTGTCTGGTTGCGAACAATACAGCTTCCGTCTTGCTCGGATTTAGCAGTAGCGCGTTCTGATGGAACCGTAGCTTGACGACGTCAGAACAACGCACTAGTGGTGACAGGTCGTCGAGCTGTGACGCGGTAAGGGCTCAGTAAAGCATCAGGTCGTCCGCGTACTGATGATGTTGAATGCCAAAAGTGTCGACCACCTGTCCTATCGGAGACACATACATCACAAAGAGCAAAGGGCCCAGAATTGAGCCCTGAGGGACTCCCGAGGCAAGCCTCACGGTTTCGGACCTCTCCACACCAACGGCGACGTACTGCGAGCTGCGACCTGTCTGCGACGAAGGACTCTATCCATCGACCGACGGTAGTACCGCCGATGGCAAAGTCCGTGTTGACGTGTGCACCAAGGACAGAGTGGTCAACGGCATCAAACACGGCAGAGATGTCGAGCGCGAGTAGAACCGTGTATTTACCATCTCCCGCGGCACGCTGAATATCGCCTACCACCTTAAGTAGCGCTGTTTCAGTAGAGTGACCCGGTCGGCAGACCGACTGGTATACATGTTGAGCCGACTTGACGAGAGGACGTGTGGTCGCACGCGATTGAGCGCCAGCTTCTCCAAAATCTTGGAAAAAGTGGCAAGGTTCGTAACCAGACGGTAATTGGCCGGATCAGTGGAGCACAGGCCCGGCTTCTTCAGTAAGCGAGTAACATGTCCCAGCTTGTAACGTGATGGAAACACACCCGTCGAGAAAGATAAGTTAGCAAGCCTGGCAAGCGCCGGTGCCATAACGTTGACGGTGGTTTTCAGGATGAACGTGGGTATAGGCAGTCCATTGGCGTCGATTTCGGCGGCAGTTGCCTGATTAGCTTCGCAACCTCGTCCGTGGAGACTTGTTCGAAATCTTGCAGCACTGGTAAATGTGCTGATGTGGCCGGTGCATGGCCGCACAGCCTGCAAGCTACTCGCGAACAAACGCTGACTGATCTCAACGGCGATGCACCTCAGCTTGTCCATAAAAAAATTTGCTGAACTGACGACATAGGCCTCTGGCTTCATCCGACTGGACAACTGTCCCGTTCGCCGATCATGCGCGTGCCTTCTGATCGCCGACTGCCTCCGTGAGCCGTTGTTAAGTGAAAGACTGCCTCGACCACGCGTGATTTCCAGGTTGGCGTGACGACTAGCCTTTCTGTAGGCTACACAATCAGCCTCACGACCATTGCTGTTCCAACGCCGCTCCAGGCGACGACGTACTTTGCGTCGACGGCGGCCTCAGATAGCCAGCGGCTCGACGGACGTCCGCCACGCTTAGTAACGGTCTTTAACGGCGCCAGTACATCCAACACCGCCGACATTGACCTTTCCAGCTGGTCTACGTACTCCTTGACATCAGTTGATGGCGATCGACGTGACAACAGGTTGTGTGCGTACAAGTATTTGGACAAGCGACAGTTGTGCAACCTAACTGACGTTGTCGTCTATAAAAAAGCTGAAAGGTAAGGAATCTGCATCAAAATCGACAGAAAGGATAATAGCGTCAACAGTATCCGCTTCTGGTGGATGTTCGAGTGCGTTGTTCCGCGGTTGTGTTTTCAGCCGCGTTGTCAATGTCAGTGTAAACAGAATATTAAAGCGTGTAGTTCGCATGACGTTTTCGTTTTTCAGTTATTTTTTGCTATACTTTGCATTATTCGTTTCGTTATCTGCATTTTGTCTCAATTGAAGAGACATAAAATCCATTTAACAGCAATAAACCCGAACAGCATAAAATATCATTTTGCCACGCTTATAACTACCGTTTATGTGGCGTACATAATACTAGTTTCAACCAACCATATTCCACAGCCATTACAATTGTCTAACAGATTTACTGCGTGAAGCTGATCTGCATTTGTTTCGTAAGATGACATCAAACAGTGAGCATTGCATCCATCAGTTACTTCCTCCCACAAAAGTTCTGCCCATGAAGAGAGACTCTCACTGTGTATTTGCCTTACCCAGTGTGTCATTATGACCTGTACAAACATTCTTTTGTTCTTATAAATTTGTTTGTTTCTGCTTATTGATTGGATGTTCGGTAACATTGTATTTTTTTGTATTTTTTTAAAATTTTGATTCTCTGCTCATGCTATGTTATGCCTTCAACTTGCTGATGGCATTTGACCGTCTTTTATTAAAAGGATTACTTACTTACTTACTTACTTAAATGTAAAAGATCGACAAAGTTTCAGTCGAAAAAGCAAGTTTTCAATATTGAAGGTCAAAGTCAGTTGCATGTTCTGCCAAGCGTCTGTGCAATTGGCCGAGAGTTCCTCGCGTCTCAGAAGGACAACGCACCTGCTCACCGAGCTCGTGAGACTCTGCTCTGCAGTTCCTGTCTGCAAATACACAGGATTTATCTCATCGCTCAATTCCCCTGACCTCAATCTGGGGGAGTGCTGCAGCGACGCGTTTAACGTATACCAGAATTTGATACGCAGACCATCTGAAACAGCGTCTTATCAAAGAGTAGAGCCTATTCGACCAGGATATTATTGACCGAGCAGTGCGACAGTGGCACATTCGACCGCGTGTATGTATCGGTATCCGTTCACGAGGCAGACATTTCCAGCAAAAACTGTAGGCCCTTAACTGACATTGACTTTCCATTTTGGAAACTTGCATTTTCGAGTGGAATTTTTTCAACTTTCATGCAGATCTCACGAATTGCGTAGTTCACAGTAATTACGCTATAAGTAGAAATTAAGGTGGTTAACGGGATAGTTAATTTATTCAATAAATCAAATTTATTTGTCGAACAGAAACAAATGCGCAATCACAGAGTAACAGAGCATGGTTGGTATGAGGAAAAGCAACAAAAGTTTCTCTAAATACCGTCATAAAACGACAAAAAATACAAAACTTCACATTTATTGTTGTAAAATAGATTTGAACTTTAATTCCATTTTAGTAGGGACAAATTTGTCAGTTAGACGCCTTTAGTGCAATATGTGGCGACAATCTACGTGACCTAACGACCACAGTTTTTTTATCGTTTTGCGTCAGACGTTCTGCTATATGACATGCGTGTTTATTGGCCAATGTATCTCTCTATTTACCAACATTGATGTGTCTAGCCTGAAGTACCTCAGACCACTTTGGCGGACGGACCAATGAACAGACAAACCACGAAAGGACCCACATCTGTCGCGCCCCAAAACAGTACTCGCCAGCCGGTTGTAACCGGCAGCGGGTACAAATTTGGGGCCTAGCCAATACTTGGGGCCTATACCTTCTGGACCCCACCTCAGAACCTCCCCCGCGCCTGGATTGGACAGAGAGACGACCGACAGCTCCACTGCAATAAGCGTTCCGCTGGCTGGCTAAGAGTTGAACGCCTAATGGATTTCTGCCCGCGGTGACATGCCCATCCAGCCGTGAGAATGAATACGCGCATCGGCTGTTGCACGGCTGCGAATAGACCTAACTGGCCTCGTTTGCTGCTGCTGCTGCAACTACAGTTGAATCGATGACGTCAACAACTCTAATTAGGCCTATTCTTTGTAACACTTTTACATTTGAAGTCATAATCTCGAAAACATAAAAGTGCCTGTCATAGTTTGTCGACACTAAGGCTATTTTTCTTTTTATTAGCACCCTTATTCTGGACATTTGATGACTATCGACTTGGTTTAGTTGGTATCTTTTACTTTAACATTAAGCATGTTAGGCCTACCTGAATGAACCGGGTTAAGCTTAAAAATCTCAATAAAATGCCATCATTGTACTTTTTAAATGAGCTGATTTCAATATGAGATATTACACTTAATGCAAGAAGCTCAGCTGTCGCAAAGAGACCGCGCATCGCTTCGTGTGACTGAATATTTTGCTAAGTCACTAAAAGGTCTTTCGAGGTCATTCGAAATGACACGGTCGAGTAGGGCGTGTGTAAGTCCTTTAGTATTTCATTGAAACTGTCTGTATGTCGTACCGTTTCTGAGATATTCAGAGTTAAAGAATAACGTGAGCTGAGGGTAGGGGTCGTTCAAGGTCATTGAAAATGGCGCCGTTCGATAGATCATATACGACTTTCTATTGGTCGGCCATTGTAAGTATAGCTCTGTATGTTGCACCATGTTCAAGTTATTTGACGTTGAATAATCGTGACCTTAAAAGGTCACTGAAGGTTATTCAAACTGCTACCATTCGAAAGCTCGGGTGCGGTTGCCTATTCGCCTTCCATAGTAACTATGGCCGCATCTTTAACCGTTTATGAGATATTCAGCGTCAAAGAGTAGCGTGACCTTGAAAACTGGGTTACGAGTTGTTCAAGGTCATTGAAAACGGCCACATACAACTTTTTATTGGTCCGCCATTGTAAATATACCTGTATCTGGAATAGTTTTTGAGTTATTTGACGTTGAATGATTTCATGACCTTGAAATCTTGGTTAGAGGTCATTCAAGGTCATTCAAACCGGTACCATTCAAAAGCTTAGGTGCGGTTTCCTATTCGCCGTCCATAGTGACTACGGCTCTATCTTGCATCATTTGCGAGATAAAGCGAGATATTGGTCAACAAGAAGCTCAGCTGTCGCAGAGAGACCGCGCGACGCTTCGTGTCATTGAATATTTTGCTAAGTCACTCAAGCTCACTCAAAGTCACTCGAAATGACTCTGTTGAGTAGGGCGTGTGTAAGTCTCTATTGGTATTTTATTGAAACAATGTCTGTATGTCGTACCGTTTATGAGATATTCAGCGTCAAAGAATGGCGTAACCTTGAAACTGGGGGTAGAGGTCGTTCAAGGTCATTGAAAATAGCGCTGTTCGATAGATCATACACGACTTTCTATTGGTCGGCCATTGTAAGTATAGCTGTATGTTGTACCATTTTCAAGTTATTTGACGTTGAATAATCGTGACCTTGAAAAGGTCACTGAAGCTCAT
>Ga0209149_1000910_pt1 | contig 13704 bp, 7 predicted proteins | sample WorMetTyACAVOLI2_FD_187423 | JGI IMG/M metagenome (GOLD analysis project Ga0209149, IMG submission 187423) | Marine gutless worms symbiont microbial communities from Max Planck institute for Marine Microbiology, Germany - Olavius algarvensis... ... | reverse complement strand
GAACTTCCTGCGGCATGATGAACATTTTGATAATGTATTTTATTCGTATTCTGTGGCCTTATGCCCCGCCCACGCCGCCCCACACGCCGGCGGCCAACATCAATAAGCTACGTACCATTCCGTATTGTCAGTGTAGGGCGCTACGTACCATTGTATCACAATACCGTTGAATGGTGTGAAAAATGGTCCCGCAGACAACGTCACATGCGCTGTTCGAAATGACCACTGTCTGCCTGAACACAAGTTTCGAGTCTTGTTCGCCGCTGGTCCACCACGCTCTGCTAACACTCACACCATGTCTCAACCAGCTGCTGTCGCGAATAGACTTTTTTTGCATTTCACTAGGTAGTGCGGTGACATTTTTAAGGTGAAGTGGGCAAATTTGTAGTCAGCTAATGTCAAGTTTCCTCAAGAGTCTGTGTACCAAAATTATTGAGATCGCTTTATTTTTGACCGAGTTATTCCAAAAATAAAAAGGGGGACGTTTTTTGGGACAGTGTATGGTTCTCTCCTTTTTCAAATAAATTGACTGATTGATTGATTAAGAGTAAAGTAACGATTGAAAAGCAACTAAACGAGATTTATGTTATGAACGAATTATTTAATGATATTTTCGGAAAAACCCACGAAACTAAACGAAGTTTATTTTTGTAATGAACGTTCGAAACAACTACGGTCTGAATATAGGTCTACTGTATTCATTGGAGTATTGTATAGGGATCGCTTGTAGCACGAGTAAGTGAATTATTTAGCTGCAATGCCATCAGATCGACCAGGTCTTCGTCGATCTGGACCAGCAGATTAAATAATTCATTCCATGTCATTATCTCATCGATACAGTTCGCCTAGTCGAACGGATAACTGCACTCCTGGCAGGTGCTTTAAGGCTTATTGCTGGTAGTGTACACACGAAATAAAATTACAACTGCACGCGTTGCTACATCAGCGAGTGGAGAGTTTTGAGACCGCATAAACGACTGCAGAAACGTTAAGATGCTGAGATATAACAATGATATCGAAAAGTGGTTTGCAGCACGAGTCCGTTTAGCCACAAATCGCACAATATAAAATTGTCACGGAAATACGCTGCTGCACATTATGGCCGGTCGTTAGGCCTACAGCAGTTCGCAACAAGAAGCTCATTGAATATTTCTCCAGTTATTCAAGATCACTCAAGGCCGTTCGAAATAACACCTCTGAGTAGGGCATGTGCAAGTTTCCAGTAATGTGTCATTGTAACTATGTAGGCCCTAACTATCTTCTACCGTTTTTGAGATATTCAACGTCAAATAATGGCGTGCTCTTGAAATGTTGGTTAGGAGTCATTCAAGATCAAATTGCCACCATTCGATAGACCATGTAGTCTGCCATTAAGCACAGCTGTATCTTATACCATTTTCGAGTTATTTGTCATTGAAGATTAATCACGACCTTGAAATCTAGCTTACGGGTCACTAAAGGTCATTGGAAATTGCATCATTCAATAGATCGCATAATGGCTGCAAGCGAGATTGGTTGAAAATGGCGATTGTTTTCATACTCCACATGCATTTGACGCCGCCGTTAAAGGGACCCCGTCAGAATTTCGCCACAATGTTTCGTACCGAGAAACTCGAATGCTGGGGCCATCATACGGTGACAAAAGCTTGAAGATGTGTTTAGATCTACTCCTGTCGATAGTCGACACAATACACGAACGTGACAGACACCGACGATAGCAGGTCGCGCTGTGCATAGCGCTGAGCGGGAAGAAACATTTTGTTGGTAAATGATGAAACGTGAAAATTCGCTGTTGTGTTGTAATTGCCGTGCGATGCTATACAAGCGCGGCCTATGCCGTCATGCGGTGTCCGTCTGTGCGTCTGTCCGTCACGTTCGTGGATTGTGTCAAAACGAATAAACATATATTCAAAAAATTTTTACCATCGGGTAGCCAAGCCATTCTGGTTTTACCACACCAAACGGCATGGCAATATTCTGACGGGAACCCCGGCGTCAAATGCAGGTAAAGTAGGCAGAACCGTTTTTCATGGCTTCACTGCGTGCCGGCCAGTTGTTATCAACCCTTCGCCTCCGGACCACGCTCCCGCAAGTTGTCACACTTATCCCTGGTAGTAAGCGGCGGAGTTTGTTGATGTCAGGAGTCGACGACGAAATGTTTATGACAAGAAGTCTCATTGTTACGCCAAAAACAACAAAACAGCAATTTTAATTGTATATACATACGGTTCTCTGAAATATCTCAATGAACACCCAAGTTTCAACTTTGTAACGTCCACCACAAGCTGGTTGCATCAAGCGGAGTTGTGTATATCTGCAGCTGTCTAGTGACTGTGACATGATCTTCTGCGACAAGCGAACTAGAAAATGAGCGGAGCATCTGTCAAATGATGAGTGACGTGGCGATTATGTCACGCAACTGCACGCCGCCGTGTGTGGTCCGCGTCGATTCCAGCGAATCAATAACCTCCATCCATCAGTCTTTGGTCCGTCGTCGGCTACTGCACTCACTGGTCGGTGGGTCTGTTCGCGTCCTGCTTGAGCTGCTCGTCGACAATACGTCAATCTATTCCAGGTCGATACGTCACGACGGAGCAGCGGGTGACGACGTAGGCCTACCACTGCTTCGCCCTCCCCTGCAAGGTCCGCGCGGCTCACGGCCGTACGGTAAGCGATGACTCACCGGCAGCAGCAACCTATTGACCGGCGACCGGTCACCTCCGCGCGATGACCCGCGCTGTTCCTCCTCGCTGCCCACCCCGTGTCACTGTCAGTCATCGCCGACGCACGAGTCATTCTACTCTAGTTAAATTGCGATGTCTGCCAACAGATCACTTGACAGTCGCTGCCGTCGCAGCTCTATCAGATGATGCTGATCTTAAGATGAAGAGGCCTAGTCATGCATGTCTTTGACGGATTTACCCATTTCGTCAATGTGTCGACACTTCGCAGACGCAGATTAAACTAAGGAAACAACATGCGTGGGCATGTACTTTCGGATGTATAGGCAGAGTTACCTTTGACCAAAATTTAATAAAGCAACTATTTTCGTGATCTTTTTTAGAGACCGAAGTCCCTGGCCTGCATGGCGATAAGCCTATAGATTGTGAAAAAACCAGCCGCTTGAGCACAACACAGATGAAAACACGATCTCAATAGGCCAGCGTTACTTTGTATTAAATGACGTTCGGCTAAAAGTGATGTCAGAGAAATAATAGCTTGTCAAAAGAAAAAAACATGTTTGTTTTCAAACAGTAAATGAAATGCAATTTAAGCCATGCTTGGGAATGTAGTGCAAACATTCTGTTTCAGTACAGCGTTTAATACGAGGCTTTGTGCTTATGCTTCGGGCCAGAACGACATGAGACATCTACACCGTAGCCTAGGTCTGCGGCATAGCATCACGAGGCCACTGAGAAATCACGTTAGTGTGACTAAGAACTATGAATCAGGACTACTCGTCACACGGGACCAATGAAACATGCTCTAGCCACGATCATTATTACCGGGAGGAGGTTTTATGTCTTGCTATAAAGCCGGTAACGCTACACCGACAATTTACGAATGCATGCCGCTTAGAATATCGATCACGGCGTTCAGCGCGGTAGAGAACACACGGTATTTTGATTAGCTCCAGCGTCTATGTCGGATTGTATAGGCAGAAATCCTTTTTAGCGATCGTTACGTAATACGCTCCGCTATTGAGATCACTTCAGTTAAATTAGTAAGTAAGTAAGTAAGAAAGAACGATTAACGTGTCCATAAATGACAGCGTCACTTCGCGGGCACGACAACAGCAATTACGGGTAACAAAGTTCGAAGAAGTATGTCTTCAAGCGAGAGCAGAAGACAGGAAGTGCCGGAGCAGATGTGATATACTGCGGAAGACTGTTCCAGATCCGTACAGCGGCGACTGGAAAAGCTCGGTCGCCGTAGGTTGACAGTCGGGTTCGGGTACGGGGAATAGACAGTTCATAAAACGAAGCGGAACGCAGACGCTTTCGAAACTACGATTCTGCTGGATGGTGAAGTTCGTCGGCGAGGTATGACGGTGCCAGGCCATGAAGACTTTACCGTCTGTACTGCGCGTGAACTGAGTAAACAGAGGACTTTTTGCAAAACCTAAGCTTACAACACCTGGTAGGCCAAGGATCTGGCTCGACTGTGAAAAAAGCGCAACACTATTCGCTGCCGTTTTCCCCCAGGGACCGCCGTTATGTAGAAGGGTGTATATGAAAAAATCACGAATTTTCAACCAATATCTTGTTAACAACTTACTTGACACAATAAATGCTTTTTGATTGATTGATTGTCATTGAACAACAGCACTGCATCTCCTACGAGTTCCATGCGATTTTCTGTTAATTCTCTGTCGTAGGCTCGTTGTCATGGAGAATTCATAACTCACTCATTGCTCACGTGATCATCTCCGTATAACCGCAGTGCATCTTCCCACCAAATTTGGTGCAAATCCGAAAATACTTAAATGTTTCGACATTCAGTATGGCGGCCGGCGCCGTGTTGAATTTTTACGGTAAGTGAACTTAGCAGGTTGTCATGACGGCAGAGTGGTATTTGAGCTCTGTAGCAAATTTATTCAAATTTCTCTTATAGTGCCTGAAATCTACGCACTTTTGTTCCTGGCGTTCGTTTGATAACGTCACGCGAATTCACTTCCGGTTCAGATCTTTGGTCACACGGTCATCCGTATGGCCGTGGTGCATCTTCCTGCCAAATTTCGTGGAGATTTCTTTATCTAACGCAGAGACATCGACATTTTTCGAAATGCAATATCGCGGTCGCCGCTATGATGTTACAGTACTCTGGAGCGTGAGCTCTATACCAAATTTGGTTCAAATGTCTTTTAATCTCTTGAGATCGACGTACTTTTGTTCCCGACGTTCGGCTGATGACGTCACTCACTCGCTCACTGTTGCGCTTGACCAGCTCGCGATCTCCACAACGATATTGGCTTGCGATCTGAGCAAGACCAAGATAACCCGCAGTCTTCTTCGACGACTTTCACGCGAATTAATTTCCGGTTGATTTTTCTCACGTGATCAGCTTTATATGGATGGCCGTGATGCATCCTCCCAACAAATTTGGTGTTTATTACCCAGTCCGGACTTAACACGACAGTATTCGAGACAGAATATGGCCGTCGCCGCAACTTTGTATTTTCACGGTTATCGAATTTTGCACGTTCCGCTGTAACAGCAGTGTGCCGATGGAGCTCCGTACCAAATTTGATTCAAATTTCTCTTATAATGCCGGTGAGGTCTACGCAGTTTTGTTCCAGACGCTCGTTTGATGACGTCACGAAAATTAACTTCCGTTTCCTCTGCGTGGCCGTGGTCCATCTTCCCGTTAAATTTGGTGCAAATATCTTTATTCAATCCACAGACAGAAATTTTCTAAAGTTCATTATGGCAGCCGCCACCGTCTTGGGATTTTTACAAGTATATACATTGTGCACGTTCCGCCATTATGATAGTTCTGTGCATAAGCGCTGTATTGAATTTCGTTTAGTTATCTCGTAGTCCCTAGGATAACCCTTTTGTCCTCGACGTTCGTTCGATGACGTCATGCGATTTAACTTCCGGTTTTGTTTTTGGTCAGGTAGGCCCAGGTTTTTTTGCGGGTAATCACTTATCACTTAGGCAACATGAGCAGAAGGGAGATTTCCACAGACTGTTGCAGGATAATATGGCTATGTTACTACAAAAAGCTACTGCCTCAAAGTATAGCTTCCAAAATGCAACTTCCAAGTGTTACTGTGCTAGTACTGCTAGTACAGTAGTTAGATCACACATTTGCTGATACGTTCAATTCAAGGGTGTGCACGCTCGTTTTCGCAAAAAAAAAAGAACCGGCACGGCGTTCCGGTCGTCAAAAAAGGAACCGGAACGGCGTTCCGGCTCCACTCGAGCCCTGGGTAGTCCCCTCACTACGGCCATTTTCCATCTTTGTACCAAATCTGGTTCAAATATTTTTATCCAGTACGGGATATTAGCACCTTAGGAAATTCAAGATGATGGATTGATGGTCGTCCGCATGCATGATCTTGCATTTGTCGTGGGACCACACACCAACTGCACCAAGGTCCATTCACGGTGAATACCCCCCCCCCCCGTGTAAAAAGTTCGTCATGATAGGCTTAGTAGTTTTCAAGTTATAAGGATTTGAATTTTTTGTCGGTTGGGCTTGACAGTCCTAATTCAAGCGCCCTACAATTTTGGTTTTTGGGATGTCTAACCCAAAAATTTTGGAGAACATTGTTCAGAACAACAAAAGGTACATCTTTCCGTGGAACGATGCTTTTTGAGCCTTCATTGGTCCAGATCGTATGCGTGATGCGACCTGTGCACGACCCGAAGAAACCAAAAAAGAAAACCAGCAAAGAAAGAAACCTTATACTGCGGCAAACTGGATATTTGCCCACACCATCCACGTGGACGGCTCTAAATTAAATTTGAGTGCGGGGTAGTCTTGGGAGGTAGTTATAAATTTCAGCACCAATCAGCCGTTCTGGCTTCCAGTAGATACTGCTCACCCTCCCACCACATGCCAATCATGTCCTCCAGTCCACTGGTTGGAATGCTAGCAGACAATACTACAGGAAAGGTACAAAAAAGGTGAGCAGATCAACAGTGACCAAAGTAATTTTACACCGGATGTCCTTCCTATCACAACCTTTTCAATTAACCCTGTAATGGGTAAAGATAATTATAGAGCCACATCGAATAACATGAAGTTGGTACATTGGCCGTTGATGGGTGGGTTGTTACATTTGGTACAGCGATCAGGGAACTGGGTTGGGCCGCAGCCCGCCCAGGCCCCTCCTCGCTGTACCAAATGTAACAGCCGACACATCAACGGCCGTACTGCTGTATAATGGTCGGTTGCTGTGCAGTTTTAATGTGCCCATTAAAGGGTTACATCAGGCTTTGAACAGGCCTCAAAGCATACTGGTTATATATCCTGGTGGCTTGGTTAAGGTCATTAGGTCTATTATAAATTATTTCACTAATATTCACAAAACCACATCATATCAACAAATCACTGTTGGCAGCCGAACAGTGACTGCATTGTAATTCACGTTTTTTTATAAAACATGCAGATGAACAAGAAAAAACATGGAGTCTAACGTTTGGAATGATGCACTCAACATCTCCAAAGCAAAGAATAAAAATGCACATAACGACAGAAAATGTAACCCAGTATCAGCAATAAAACTGGAATGACAACTCTGCTGTCAATGACTACTTCAAAGAGTAACAACTGTCACTTTCAGCTGCAGTTTTACAAAACATTTCGGCATGTTAATTTCAGGCCTAGTTCAATGAACGTGTTATAACTCGTTTGACTATGTATACAGGCATAAAAATAAACGAGTGCTCTGCTTGTTGGGTACACTGCCTGTGTAAACGTGAATGCTGTCAGCATAGAGGAAAATTAAAAAAATAAAATCGTGGACACTCGTGGATTGCCGAGGACAATGCACAGCATTTACTTATTTACTTGCAAACGACAGCCAAACTGCACAAATGAAAAGACACATTCCGATATTGACAACGGACAGCCACTCGGTATTAGAATAATGGCATTCGCAGTTACTTCGATTACATTCACCGTTAAGAGATATACAACGAGAATGTAATTAATAACTACAGAATGCTCCACAAACTCCATGGAATTATTCTCACTAGGCATATTATAGGTATACATATGTATAGGTGTATAACTGGAATGTTAATTTCTTCGGAACAACTTTACTCCACACACTGCATGGAATCGCCGTCATCGTCGTCATCATCATCTTCCTCCTCTGATGTTGTGTCCGGCTGATCAGCTTCCAGTTGGCATTTGTCACACGTGCAATGAAACAAGTAGTTCTCACTACACAGAAAACAACGTCTCATAAATACAATGGGTCAGTTCACTTTTTGACTTAGTCTTTTGCTAAGACTATCGCTAAGTCCTAAATTCAGACTAAGACCAAAGATCGGCAGTGAAGTCATTTTTTTCGTTTGTACTCGGTGATTGCTCAGTCCAAAGTTTGGTCTCAAAATATCAAACTGTGTGCTCGCTGAGTTCAAAGTTAATCTGAGTTCACTGGTTGACTTTCCATGCACAAGACAGGTTAGAGATTAAGTTTTCCTAAGCAAAAATCAATTCACATTTTTGCTTATCCAAAAGTAAACACACACACACACGTCGGTTGCTGGTGCCAGCAGGTGACCAATGAATAGTTAATGAGTTTGCACTCAGCAAAATTGATTATTAGTGTTGAAACACTCTGGATCAGGAAGACACCGATGTGCATGAATCGGGACGCAGGATCCTACCAACTTAGCCACACATGGGATGGGACCAGGTGATTTCCAGGTCACATGCTCCATCGAGCTGTAAACAGTCAACAAGACATGATCAAAATGTCCGACGGACATCAAAACGTTGTCAGTAGGTGACAATACTCAGTTGTGTAGAGTAAGAAGTTTTTGTACTAGAAATTGGTTATTCTCAGCTTTGGACAATGACTGAAGTTCGACCTTCAGATTAAACTTTGGTCTCAGTTTGGTCTCGGTGAAAGCCCAAAAATGAAATGACCCACGATGTCTCAAAAAATGACCCACTTTGCAATCTTCAATATCTTCTACTATTACGAGTCAGCTGCAATGAAATTTTACACACAGCATCCTGAGACCATTGACTACTAAGCACATGCATAATTTCCCACACCATCTAAGTTATGTTTCTACACTACCAGAGAATACACTAAGAACCGATAAGTTATGCTGGCTTCCTCTCACAATGTGTGTGGCTCTGGAAAAAACGAGCTTTGGTGTCTGTCGAATTTTCTTCAGCAGCCTATTTAGAGATCATGTATTCCAGTTTTTGCTACGAATCCTCCCATCCGTTTTCTAGCAGTTTATCTTTTGAGGATGGAGATTCTTAATCAAAATCTGATCTTTACACAGCATCATGTTTACCAAAAAAAAACAATGACGTGTGCCAAGCGTAATTTCTGTCACTGTACAGAACTAGTGAAGTAAACTACGTAAATTGAGGTGATGTGGGAAACTAAAAGTGGGTGTTAGTAGCTGAAGGATTACTAATATTACACGTAAAAATCTATTAGAATCTGTTACGAGTTTTAGTCAGTTATAGCTGAGAGGGTTATTTTTTGAGACACAGTCTATATACTAGCAAAATGTCCACAGAAAATGTGCCTCAATACACTGGCAGTGATAATACATGTATAAAACTCAGATCACATTTTCGCTCACAAAGACCAACAGTTCAGTGCCAAAGGGAGATAAAAAAGGCAAAGGTGAGCTAGCATGACTGTACATCTGTCCAGTACAACATAAAATGTTTCAGTAATTAAACAGCTTAATAAATGTTTCAACAAAAATTTTTCTCAAACACCAAAAGCGGTCGAGCTGCAAATTACTGTAATTCTCTTAAAAACCTGACACACGATGCAAATTTGACTAAACAGAAATACAATTTATATCAAGACGCATGACAACAATAATTAACAAGAGCACTCGGAGTGTGCAAACTCCACCAAGGCCGCTGCAGTCTCATGCTGTGGTGAGCGAGCATATAAAATGCCCATCTCTCAATGTTAAGGAAAGAAAACAACTGATCGGATCCAGAACAACACCAAAATTTAATCACTCTTCGAAGGTCACCCCTTGCCAATTCCTACCATGTTTGGTCAATGTCCGTTAATGTGTTCGTCAGTTCCTGCTCAGACAGACGGCAACAATTACATAACTCCGCCAGTCTTGACGGAGTAATAACACATTAAAGTGACCCTAAAACATCTTTATTGTAAATGAACATTATTTTAAGAAAAAAAAATACCTAAGAATTTTCTGTCGAGAGTGCCGACTTCGATCCCGATCACATTCGCCAAGATAACAGATAAAAATTTCCTAACACAGCAGATTATAGACAGTAATATCACCATCGTACAAAACAAGTTTGTTAAAGGCAGTGAACACTTATATCACAGCGACAACGGTTAACCAAAACAATACATGCAACAAAAATGTTAGTAAGCATCTGGTGTATATTACTGCCATAGACCCCTTAAATTCGCAGGACTGTAGGTGCTCGTGCTTGGGTCTGCGAACTTCGGTCCATTGAATTTTTGCGAAAGTTGATATTTTATTACTCTGCCACCAGTGGCCTGATTTCGATGAAATTTGGCAACCTCATTCAGGATAACATACCGATTATCTGATGTGATCGAAATGGAAACCGGAAGTAGAATTCCAATATGGCGGACGTTAGGTTTTTCAAAACAGAAGTAGTTATATCTCAGCTGTAGCTGTAGATTGAGATGAATATGGTTTGCAGAGATTTTTTGACCTTTTGAAGACAATGATGATACCCAATCTTAAACCGGAAGTAGTACTGCACCGCTGCGGCTGCCATCTTAAAAATCAATAAAGCATCATTACTCTGCCATGGGTGGCCCAATTTTGATTAAATTTGGCAGGCCAATGCAGAATAAGATGCCGATTATGATGATATGGTCGAAATTGAAACAGAGAGTAGAATTCTAACATGGCCGATGTTAGCTTTTACAAGCCATAAGTAGTTACTGTTATATATCAGCTGTAGTCTGAGTTATCTACACAAAATTTGGTTTGCTGATAGACTTTCGGTTTCGGATTGGGTGACATTGCTCTCTTGAAAAGACAAAAGTCTATCAGCAAACCAAATTTTGTCAGGATAACTCAATCCACGGCTGAGATATAACTACTTCCACTCCAGTTTGGAAAAACTAACGTCCGCCACATTGAAATTCTTCTCCCGGTTTCGATATCGACCACATCATTGTAACTGGCATGTTATTCTGCATCAGCCTGCTGTACTGCATTCTTTAACAAATTAGTGAAATTTTCTTATTAGAAATGTTACAGCTTAATACAACAAAATCCAATAATTACTTCTCCAGACTTTATGTGAGACAATGCTTTAACCGTCAGAACAAAACTGTTGTCTGGAAATGTGACTTCGGCATTTGGAGAACAACTGTGGTTGCCTAAAACAGCAAAAACAAGCACGAGAAATGTACGGCTTTTATATATCATGAACAGCAAAGTCGACAGTTTATTACATGAACACATTTTCTGACATTTAACATAATGGACGCTTAGCATAAGACAAACTTGGAACACAGTGGTTTTTGGTCCACACCCAACTACGACAACAACTACTCTTAAGCATGCACTGATATTCTTAAATTACATAAACCGCAATAAACTGCACAATAACAGAGACAAATTGTTTGTTTGACGTTTAACGGCACTTTCAGCACAACAAAGCTATATCGTGCCATAGGAGAGTAGAGTGTGTTAACTCCTCAACATAGGCATCATTTGGACACGGTCTGCCTAGCCAATTAATTGGCAAAATAGTCCGAACAAACCAAATCTAAGACAACATAAGAAAAACCAACACACTCAAAAAACTGTATCGAAAAAACAAGCTACCCTAATTGACCGGCCAGGAAACGGGGTGGCCTACTCTGTACAGGCCCCTGGACCACACTGGCCAGGCTACCGGCTAGCAGGTTCACCTGTTTCCTGTCGCCAGCTCGAGGCTGACGCCGGCACAGTGATAACAGAGACGAAAGATATTAAAACATGTGGACTGAATACATATTTCTGCAGTTCCTACTACCAGCAGCAGCAGCAGCAGAGTTTATTTGCCATGAGAAAAATATACATGTGTATATAAATGTAAAGGTTAGGCGGGCTGCCAGAAAGGAATAATCCATCGTGCTAGCCGCCCATCTCCGGACAGACAACAGAAAACAAAGACCATCAACTTACAAGAACTTTGCAGCGAATACAAGCCAGAACCTTCACAGTCGAGAAACTCTCCAGAAACTAAACACCAAACAAACAGTTTAAATTAGCACATTTCTAAATCACAGCAGTTGTATAAAATGTTAAAACAATGACTAAATTTGAGGGCTGTATTTGCAAATGGGGTCAGGAGGCTAAATTCCAAGGCAAGGCGGGTTGACCTTCTGCTTAAAATGTGAGACCCTCTCAGACAAAGTCCGCAAACAGCTTTGTGGGTCTGCCATGTAGCAGTTTTTTTTCAAATATAAAATGCTCAAGAATTCACTTTTTTGCACATTTACCAGAGGGAAAAAGTTATGCATGACTGCAGACACCACAGCAGGAGGAAGCGACCTAACATGGAGGAGATTGTAACCCTGCAAGTCAAGTTCCACTCCGGAACCAAAACTATGATTCTCTCCCCGGTAAAATTTCACGAATACACCCTTTCTAAATTCCATATAAACACAGTAAACAGATCAAACTGAAAGAAACTCAAAACTGTCTTTAACTGCCACCAAAATAACAAATACAAAAACTACACAGCATGCTACACATCCATTAAAACGTATTAGAAACTACCCGAAAAGTTACAACAGCATCCAAACTATTCTTTCCACACTTCCACAACCAAATCATATGTCATCTAAATTTCACAAAAAAACAAATGCAAAACGCTTTATCTCTCAAATAATGTGCAACTTTAATTGCTATTACATTAGGCAAGTTGTACCAAAATGTGCACCATTAATACTTTGCAGTCCTTCCTATAATATACTCTCTTTGTTGAAAAATTGTAACAAATGTACACAACACACACAAAAATAAAAACAATATTCAATACATAAAACAGCGAACCAAAAACTATTTAAACTCATACAGGCATCTTAAAACAAAGCTTTTATGACTAAAGTTGTAACTATAACGTGGTAATTCAAAAGGGTGACCCTTGAGATGATGTGTCAAACTGTAATTCGTGGCCGGTGGCAATAAAGAATGGAGGCAGTGAAGCTGGCCACACATTTTAAAAAAAGTCTTTTATCAGCAGCCAAAGTTAGAGTTTCTAATTGGGTTAGTTCACATGAAAAACCACACCTATAAATGCTTTTGTAAATGAATGTAAATATTACGGAGAAAATATGCTAACCATCATCCATGTCGCTGTACAATCTGTTAATGAACGTATTGAGTTGTTGTTGCTCGGCATCAGGTAAGGACAGTGCCTCACAGTTCTTAGCCCAAACACCCACGGAACTATAACAAATGCAGTCACTAATCACAGTTAGTAAGTAAGATCCAAGGGGTTGAGAATGATGTTACCAGGACTACTGGCATACTGGTCTAATCGGTTAAGGGTGGTGATGGTCAAATGAGTCGGCCACGGAGCCAACGTAGATCGTATGCTAATTCAATTGGTTTAACCCTCGCCAGCTCAAAGCACCATAATGAGTGGATGAGCTCCCAACAGACCTTGCTGTCTGTGTGGAATCTTCATCTTCTTAAGTTAAATGTTCATCTTTTTAAGTTAAAAAATCAATTACACAGTAATTGCAACAATATGGGCCATTATCGAATTGGCATGATGTGAAATAAATGGAAAAAAGGTCAAAATGCAATTGAAACAAAATTATTATATCAAATCAATTTTATGACAAAATTAAGACATAATTTACATTTCAATGTGGAAAAGGTACAGTAAGTAGCCAAAAGATGCTGCTACGAGTTTTATTATACAAATGCTAACCTGGTTCCAATGCCCTGTCCATTAGTACCAATGAGTGCAAACAATGACTGGAAGCCGGCTGGTGTCAGCCACTGAAACCGCAGACAA
>Ga0209149_1000909_pt1 | contig 13707 bp, 8 predicted proteins | sample WorMetTyACAVOLI2_FD_187423 | JGI IMG/M metagenome (GOLD analysis project Ga0209149, IMG submission 187423) | Marine gutless worms symbiont microbial communities from Max Planck institute for Marine Microbiology, Germany - Olavius algarvensis... ... | reverse complement strand
AACCGTGTTTCTGTCAATCCTGCCAGGCTGACACGGTAGTTCAGGAGCTCATTGACAATAGCCTCCGGATATCCGGTATGAGCCAAAGTTAGGACATTCCAGGTAGCAACTCGCATCGACGGACGATGAACTACACCAAAGGAAAATGTTAAAAATACATGCTGCAGTTTGGCATCATACCTACTTCTGAGTTTCTCCACCTTACAACAAACCACGATAGAATAAAGGCAGTCATTCACACAGATAACATGAAATTCAGAAAGTTAAAGAAGTATAATGTCAGAAACACTAACAAAACTTGGCAACTTAAGCAAGACAGTCACAACAAGTGCTCAAATTGTCCTCGGTGGGCATTCACACAGTCGTGCAGAATTGGAATTGAGAACAATAAAAATTTAGTAGAAATAAAACCAGTACTGGTTGTTAAACATGTGGAAATTTTACCATTTATTTTCAATTTTCGCCAAAGTAGAACACACATTAGGCAGTGTGGGCACTGGGCAGTAAATATCTCATATTGTAGGAAATTTATTAAGGTGTCACTGTGCCAAAAATTACAGAAATTGGTTGACATTTGACTAAGTTATTGCAAAAACAAAAAAGTGCAGTTTTTTGAGACAGCGTACATCGTGTCTATGTATAGAGGCAGAGCAGGTACTGTGACCACCCTGTGTGTGTGTGTCCATCTGAGAGCAAGGTAACTCACAAATGTGTTAATGGACATGACCAAACTTGATGCATTTGACATGTGGCAACTACGCAAGACCTTGAGGATACCATATGCTCGCCACGTGTCAAATGCAGAAGTCAGAGGAACCACTGGTTGTTTACCGCTTTCTCACCTGGTGACTAATAGATGACTGCGGCTCTTCAGCAGTTCACCTTGCGAGGATCACCACCGAGCCCTTGGAGCAGCTATACGACAAGTACCGCCCGACTGGAAGCGACCAGTAGGAAGACCTAGCCACACTTGGCTCAGTGAAATTGAGGCAGACCTTGGCCCTCTGAACTTCAGCCTCGCGACTGCCTGGAGAAAGGCCACTACTTGAGATGAATGGCGACATATTGTGGACACAGCAGCCGTCCAGTGGAGTACGCTATGAAAGAAAGAAAGGGCAACTCTCTAAAAGTTACCAAATTTTGGTATTCATCCGAATGTAGATGTGGATCCAGGATCTCTTTTCCACTTTCCTTAACATTACGAGAAGGCATTTTACATCCTGTTGTATATGGCCAAGTATAGTAAATCCTTTTTTGCACCTGCAACATGCAGGTTTGTTGCCCTCTCGGACACGGTTTAATTGAAGTTGTTACTGATCAACAATAAACATCCTTTACGTCATTCCAGGGCTGTATCTTCGATCTTTTATTTACTCGTCACTCTCACCAGGTAAAAGACATCATAACAGCTGTACAGGTGTTATGACATAAAATTTTATGACTTCTTCTCATATACTCTATGATGCTCTGCGATTTTTATAGTCACCAAATAAGAATTCATGTCGTCACCATTCTTGTCACTTTGAGGGCTTAATGTCATTGGAAGGTTGCACCTTCAATCTTTCACCCCAGATGGGACTGAAGTTTGATTGGCACCTCACAGCTGATGTGCTAAATAAATCTGATTCGTTCCTTACTCACGAACGAGATGCCATCTAATTTTTACTTCATTAGCTAATTTGATTTTAATAATAATAATCACACATTTCAATATGCACAAATAACAGAGATGTCACTAAGGTGCAATGGTGCATGCGGTGACAGTCACACAAACAATGACGCCTTGAGCAAACACTTTGTTCGAGCGTCAGTGATGAGTGCCGTAGCCAAGTTGGAAGAGTGTTCCACGAGGTAGGGCCCGACGACCAGAACGCCCGAGGGCCCATGGATGCAGCGAGCGATCTTGGCATGAAAAGTTTGTTGTCCTCAAAGGAACGGAGGTGTGGTCAACCATACAAACTGGACAGGAGAACACACACTCTCGTCAGATATTCTGGTGCCAGACCATGTAAACACGTGTACACCAGCAAAGCAAGTTTATACGTGATTCGCTGCAGAAAATCCAGCCAATGAAGAGTGTCGTGCATGGCTGCAGAGACTGGCGCATGGCTGGGCAGAGAGAGCACGAGCCTGGCAGCCGACTGGAGGACACCCTGTAGTCGTGCAATCAACTGCAGTAAATGTCTGGAATGTTTTATTTCCAAATGTTTAGTGTTAGACTATTCTTCACTGACACAAACAACTGAAAAAGCAGCATTTTAGTGCAATGTACACATTATGTATGACGTAAGTCAGCAGCTATTTCTGACCTTATCATGCCATAAAATGCTGTCACTGTATGTAAATCTGGTAATTCAACATGAATAAATAAATGCCAAAAATCTAATACACCACGTGGACAAGCAAAAAATGTTGGAACAAATACCCAAACTGGCAGTATGAGACAAACAACGTCATGCAGAAGTCTCAGTAGAGAGTTCTACACAGGCTGACCACTCTCCAGACAATGTGACAGTTTGTGGCACTCCTGCCCATGTTAAGTGTTACTCATATCATGCTGGTACTAGTGTTATTGTCAGTAGTGGGGGTAGGAATGCAACAGTGCATGATCTGAAACCTAAATGAAATGCACAAGCTCAGCAAGTCAAGAATGGAAACAAATATGCAGCTAACGGTTTTAGGCCACTTTTCCCTGACATTTCTCTGACTTTTACTAAAATCCCTGACATTTCATTGACAGCTGTCAAAATCCCTGACATTTCCAGGTTTTCCACACAAGTGGTCACCATGTCCAAATCATTGAACTGACTACGAAAAGGAAGGACAACCATACATACTAAATCCGTACAAAGTACTATCAGATAATGACAGGCAGCACAGCAGGTACTGTGAATAAAATGTGACAGTGTTCACAAGAATCACCGAACACACCTGTATGCCATCAAGGTGTACAGAAATGAGAAGACTCACCTAATGATGCAACACTGTTGTTGTTGTCGCTAACTCTGTGTTCCTTCAATGCAAACCATCCATACAAACTATATGCAATACAGCAATACAATACAATAATGAGCTCAGAAAAATAACTGCACCGAATGTAAAGTGAGCAACGCAGAGCAGTGTTGTCCCTTCTACAAATTTCAATGAATCTGAATCTAATAGTATTCTACGGTTTTAAATTATAATAAACCTGCTACTACATTAAAAGTCCTAATTATGCTGATATTATAAGTGAAACTCACTGTGTCACATCCAGCTTCACTCTGACAATTACCGACGTTACAAGCCATTTTCTCAATCTGCACATTGACAAATATTTTACAATAGTAATAACAGGTTTTAGTTATTTTGCATGAGTAAAACTGAAAATATTCATCTGTCATTGTTTTATATCTATCTACAGTGGCAAGATTAAAACAAGTGTGACACAGTTATGAGTAAATAATAAATGTACATGATTATAGTGACACTATAACAGTAAACTGTTGCAGGGGCACTGTACAGATGTTATGGGTAGGAAGCCCGGAAAAGTGTTGGTTTCAGCTGCTGGCGGAAGATGGCCAATGACGGCGTCGACCTGACACTAGCTGGCAGGGTGTTCCAGGCACGTGCGGCCGCCACTGGAAATGCCCGGTTGCCGAGTCTGGATCGGCGAGTTGACGGCACGACGAGTGTCGATGTGCTCGTCGATCTGAGTCGACACCGAACACCGAGCATCTACTTCAGTGGTCAACTGAAGTGTCTCGGCGAGGTAAGGCCACGAACAATGCCACGAGCAAGCCCTCGCCGCAACCATAAATTTCACAAGTGGAAACTTTTTCATGGGGGAGGAAACATATTGGACACCCTTTGTGGGTGATGCTATGCGGACGCTGCAGGCTGTTGCTCCGCGGCTGCTTTGGCCACTTTGCGGCTGAAACAACAGACAAATGAACAGACAGACAGAAGGACGTCGTCATCATGTATCCACCTTGTGGAGGGCACTTAACAATTTTAATGGTGCTTAAGAATACACTGATAGGTCAACTGTTCTAATTTGTTTAAGAGACATGGACAAAATATAACGGGAGAATGGAGAAAAATCAGGCTCTGGCGGACAAATGAGCACATTACTTTTAACAGTCAATCATTGACCAGTGCAATAGTCATAAAATCCATGTTTTCTGCTCTTTTGTGACCTTAAAGGTTGAGGACATTCGAGAACTATCTAGGATGACGGCTCTTGAGTATTGAACCAGGGTTATCACTTTCCAGACAGAAAAAAATCCCCCCCCCCCGACTCTTCCAGACAAATGAAATTGAACAGATGCACAGAATTTGTCAACACAGATTCTAATTGTATATTTTTTCAATACCCAGCACTAAAATTGTTTGGGTCGCGGAATCAACCCAATGTTCATAGCAAAATGGTCACCGTCAGATATGCAACAAATGTTCAGCTAGAAGCTAAATTTGTTACGATACCAAAGTGTACTATTATGAGCACATTATAAAGGTTGTGTTAGGACAAATTTTATCTGACTACACAAATTATCCAGACAGGAAAAAAATACCCAGACTTTTTTTGCATTTTCAATTTTTTTTCAATTTTTTTATTGTCAATTTTGTCGAATTCGACAAAGTCAACCGAATGTCGAAAAACGTTCAACATTTGGGCGACAAAAATCACCCGCTTTTGGATGAAGTCGACCGAGTCAAACGCGTTCAACCTTGGCGACACTGTTGACCACGACAAGCTGCTGAATTCGACTTTGTCGCCAGTTTGTACGGACAAGCGACAAAGTCGAAACGACATCACTAGGAACTAGATCATCACGTGCTTCATAAATATTCACATATGTTAGCGTTTGACGGTGGTTCGACAAAGTCGAAGTGACGGATCGAACGACTATGTCGAACGAGCCAGCGACAGTCGACTTTCGACAAAAGAGCGACAAAACAGTGACAAAAGTGCGACATTATCGAAGTTCACAAAATCGAATTGGACTTTGTCGACTATGACAATGTCAAATTTAAGTTTAGTCTAATTCAGTATCAGTCAAACCACCAGTTGCTGACTGACCTCTAACTGCTGCAGTTCTCGCTGTTTTTTCTCAGCAAGAAGATCGTCTAACGTCAGCTTTGCTGGCTTGACTCGCCGACCTGGTCTGTGGCGGCTTACATCACCGTTCGTCATCTACCAACGAGCATAAGCCACCACGTACATTAAAACTATCAACAGAACTTCTATCCGTTCGAGGGATCAGACATGCCCATCTGTAAGGAATGACATTTCTAGACAAATTCTGCCTGGATGCTAGGGATGTCCCCGCATTCCGATTTTCAAAGTCCGGTCGGAGCCAGATTTACATCCTCATATACGGCCAGGGGCGACGCCAGATATCGGAGAAAATTACTGCGCTTACAATTACACGTCACTGGTTTTATATATCTAACTCGAATTATTAATAACACTAACGTTAGATGTGATGTATACTAACGACTTTTTGTAACGTGAAAGTATGAAGTGAACACGTTGTAATCATGTAATGTCAGCTGTTAGTTTTGTCGCCTATACAATGCTTCAGAAGGAGCCAATCACTAGATGGTTAACAACACCATCAATGACAACTTTGACGGTGGCCCTGCCGGAGACGCGGCTAAAATCCAGTGCACATTCCTATTGAATGCCCTTCCAAATGCCATCAGTGACTCATGCTGCTCTCACACGGAATCAAACATTGGTTGCCTGTGCCCGATAAACAGATGACTGATGAGCATACCTCTGCAACTGGGAGTTCTCGATCTGCAATTGCCATTGTTGAATACCAACAAGCCACTCTGCCCACACAGTAGTTGACATATAATCAGTGTCCCTTAAGCACGAACCTCCCCCGGCTCTTGGCTTTTTAGGCTAGCTGCCTCCCCTTGTATGGCCGCTCACAAAATCCTTGATCCGTCACTGGTCATGTAGTTTGACTTCGTGGTAACACATTGGTCTTGATCAACGTAGTTACTCTACACCAGGTCCGTTTAGTCAGTAAATGGGTGACCGTCTTTGGGTGGGTTAACCACCTTGGCACAGAACCAGGCACCCAGGTCTACTCAGCCTGAGCCATCCCTCCGTGGATAGGTGCAATGAGTACCCAGCAAAAGCTGGGAGAGTAAACGGGCACATCGCGTGATACACTACCGCAGGCATGATTTTGCAGTGAGGTGCTGGTGTCTGGCTGAAAGGCTACTTTAATGTAGATCAGCGCAAACATGTGGCACACCAGATGTATGTTCACGACGATGCACCATTAAATTCATATTTACTTGCTTAACTTTAGTGTCGTCTGATTCAGTCAACAGTGCTGCCTCTCTGGTCTAACGTGTATATGTCTGGGGTAGAAAAGTTCTAATCATTAACGTCAATAGCTAGTAAGGCAGTTCCTGAAACTCAGTACAGGTCTGCATATAATCATATCAGTGAGTGCTTCTACACTATGTCTCAAAAAAACTATACCCCTTGATGTTTGATAATAAATTTGTCGAATGTGGACCGATTTTCAAAATTCTTTCACCAATTGGTTCATAGGAAAATTCCCGTTGTATACAACAAAGATTTCCATCACACTGCAATATGTTGCCACACTACCTTGTGAAAGCTGAAAATCCAAAATGGTTGCTAATTGTGACAGCATTCTCAACAAATTGTCGTCACGTTCCCCGAGGACATTTTGAAGACGTGATTTAACATTTAACAGTAGTTAGACAGACTGTCTCAAGACTGCTCACACTGACTGACTGACTATCATTTTGAAGTTTGTCAGACGACACCTCGAATCAACAGCTGAATGCTGTTCAGTTGAACGTTGTTGCATCATGGCGATTTTTTTCATCATGATTATCTTTGCACTGTCTTCATTCTTACTAGGCCATACTTCACGTGTTGTACACATATTTGAGTAAAATCATTAGCACAATATTTTTGTAGCAGGTTACATAAGATCTCACATTAAATTTTAGTTAAACAAATTAATTGTTACGTTCAATATGAAAATTCAGTAACATTTTTCGATTTGCAAATTTCACAAGGTAATGACATACGGTACTGCAGGTAAGGTAGAAATCTTTGTGGTGTATACATAGAGAATTTTCCTACGAATCAATTTGTGAAAGATTTTGAAAATCAGTCCACATTTGCCAAAGTTATTATCAAACATCAAAGGGTATATATATACAGATATACTTATTTTTGAGACACAGTGTAGTAGTGATGGCCAGCCAGTCACTGGACCCTTATGATAACATATGTGCAGTGAGTGAGTGAGTGAGTAGTTTCTTAACGGCACATCAGCACAAAAAGGCTATTTAGTGCCATTCAAGGTGCGATAGTAAATTGCTGTATGTGTAGCACCATGAGATTAACATGCACAAACTCCAAGACACTCTATGCATATGTAATCACATGTAATCAGTACAAACAATAAAACTTAAGCATTTAAATTTAATAAAACATAAAATATGATTTAAGTATTTATGGCACATTTAATCCCGAAAATCCCGGGATTTAGCTAGCCCAATCCGGGGATTCCGGGATTGAAAAAAAGGCCGGGATCCCGGGGTTAATTCCCTAAGCACTATGAGATAAACATTCATGAACACTGAGACACTATGCATGTACAGTAACAATCAGTGCAAATAATTAAACGTCAGTAACTTTTCATACCTTATTATCCTGTTTTTCAACGCCATCACTGCTGTAAACACACGCAGTTCGTGTATAAATATGTAGGACAGTAAAGTTATTATTCACTTGTGCTTGTGAAAATTAATTCAACCAACTCAGTACACTGAAAGACGTTCACTGTGCAGTAGCGGTATGACACTACACTGTGTCTGGAAAAAAGGGACCGACAGTATTTTGGCCGTAACTTTGATAAATTTAGACAACTTTTCGTAATTTTTGGCACGAATCATCCTGACATTCTGAGTGACTGAAAAATTGTAAAAAGTCCAATCAATACTTGCACGACACTATGTAATGATGACGTAATTGTGATCTCACTGAAAAATGCTCTTTTCGCAAGAAGAAAGAGAAATGCCAGAATTCATTCTACCTCTGCTGTGGCCTCCAAATTCACTGGATTTAAATCCAGTTGACTAAAGTGTGTGGGGAATACTGCAAGACAAGGTGTACAAAACATGCACGACTGATCTCGACGATCTCAAGCACCGCATAAGAACTGAGTGGGCTAAGCTGGATCAGGCCGTCATTGCAGCTGCTGTGCATCAGTGGCGTCGTCGTCTCTCAGGGTGCGTGAAGGCCGGCGACGGTCATTTCGAGCACTGTTTTTGATTTAGACATTGTGTTTTCGGCGATAACTACGACCCTTCTTACCATCGTTGATCAGCCGAACACTTGCACGCAAATAGCTAGGCCGGTTTGGTTTAATTGCAGTTGTCAGTTATGACTTTGCACTCTGCAATACATGGCCATTGTTTAATAGTATCTGTAGATTTTCTTCATTTATCAGTGGCATCAGTGTCCTTGCTGTCCTACTTGTTACTCTGTCATGGTGTTTGAGCCAATAAATTGATGACGATGATGATGAAAGAAACCTCGCAACATGCAAACAAAACAAGTATCGTGCACTGCGAGCAATCAATGAGGAGTGAGTAAAAAATAAGATGCAGAATATGAATACCTCTGCTGCCTCACAGTGGCACAAGTAAAATGTGAGAGAGCTGGCAGGTCATCCACATCATCATTAACTGCAAGCAAGCCAGACACAACTAACTGCAAACAGAAAAACTGTTACTGATAGAAAACCGCACGGTGCACAACCCTACAACTCAGCTTAATTTGTATTTATATATATAGTGCAATTTAGTACTTTTTATAGCATTACCAAGTAACAAAATTACAAAGTAATAAAGTCAAGAACATTGCTACAAAGTTACAAAAACCGGCCACCAAAAAAACTACTCACCGGCTACTGCAGGGTGAGGTAATTATGACAGCAGTATCATATACTGCTGTGTTTACACAAACTTTTGAGCACTGTTGCAGACAACTGTAAGTGTAAGCATGCACTATGAATGATTCATGCGTTAATGTACTATGAATACTTTTCATCTTCTGTTCAAGGTAGGAAAATTAAAGAAGAATAGCTTACTTTCGACAGGTACATAGGAAAATTCATAAGAGCCTTCTAACGTACACTCGTCCACATCGATCTGACTGTCTCCGCCGTTTGTCTGGTCAGTCACGTTGCTGGATTTCACTTCATTTGATGAATCCAGGTGTGCCGCAGGCACAGGTGTAGTTTCAACACCATCAAGCATACTTTGTTGATTTGTGTGGAAGTTGTCTGGGCACATACGTGTAGCAGTGTCAGTCCATTTACCATCAGTGGAAGATGGATCTCCTTCACCAGAAACATCATTTGATACACTCATCTTCGCTGCAGGCACTGACACACCTTTCAAACTGTCATGATGCTCGCTATGATTCATCACAGCTTGTTGAGGTTCACATGCTGTAGTTTTACTAACTTCGTTGTCTGTGGCCGATAAACTTGTACTTTTCTGACTAGAAACAACTGCCACACTAGTGGATGCTCCAGTAGATGTGTCAGCAGATGTGACATATAAAGAAGCAGATCGAGCTTCATTGGCTCTAACAACACAGTTCATTTCTGCGCTCACTAGTGATGACGACAGCGAAACAGATCTTTCAAAACTCACGTCACTCGACGACGATGTTTTCACAGAGTTTTCGCACACCAACGGACAACTTTTCTCCAAGATTTGCCGCAGCTTCTGAAGCATATGCGCTGGCATCTTCAGTGGACTTATGGCCGTTTTCTTGTCAGTATGTTTCTGTGATGCTGCACTGCCACTGCATCCACCAGAACTAACCGCTGAAGCATCCTTGAAACTTTCCTGCTGCACTTCAGCTGTAGCTACCCGAGTACTTTTCGCAGCAACGGTCTCTGGCATAACATCTCCAAAAACTGACTGTCTGACACAGTTAATTCCAACAGGTGTCACAGTATCACGGGACCATTTTTCTCTTTGCAAATCAGCACCATTACAGACATTATCTGATCTGCTGGAACCAGCAGCAGAGGTATCAGAAGACGGTGTAGACATTTCAACAAAATGCTCACGATTTCTGCTCAACAGTGGTGATACAGAAACTTCGTTAAGTCGTGTCCGCTTTCTATCGGGAGATGCAGAATGTGACCGTATTTCCAATGACAGACTCCGTCCAGAAAGCGGCAATGAAGAATGAGGCATCGATGCAGTCGAAGTTGACTTAAACACTTGATCAATGCACGGCTGTCCTTCTAAAGCAGTTTTCTTTGGCAGTGATCGTCTACCACGAGGTGACGACAGTGAACGCGAGGTTCGAGGTGAACCAGAATATGGTGTCCTTGCGTGAGATGACCTGTGACGTGGCGAACCTTCCAGTGACGGAAGTGTCAAAACAGGATACCCGGTAAATACGTTTGGCGATTGCACTCCATTTACTGATATCTGATAAGCAGTTTTAGCTGATGCTAGAACAGTGCAAGAAACTGGTACTGAGCCTACTGCCACTGCTCTGTCTGCATCTGAAACAATATGTGCGTTGGAAAGATTTACATCAAAGGCACTCAGATCACTCAACTGACCTCTTCCAGATAAAGTGTTCATATTCTGATGACACAGATGCACCGTTTCTGTTTATTCACTACACTGAAATTGAAATATACAAACAAAACTCTTACTAAAACAATAGTTGTCAACATTTGTCATAAAAGCAGATGACAACAAAAACAATTTTTCTACATACTTTGCCCCCAGATAGCACATCCCTTTTCCGGCATCTCTAGTTCCCAAAATTTTTACTTGTACTAGATGTCTGAAGTGCAGCAAATGGTCATAACAGAAAGTATGATTAGAGTTTTATGGTACAATCTGCCACTCATCAGAAAAGCCTCAAACATGCAATCAATGTGAACAGATCACACTATTTATGCTTCAGTAAATGCCTACTGCATTTATGCATTAGTGGACTAACCCAATGCAAACACTGATGCCACAGACGTAATTAGTGGTATCCGCATTGTCTACGTTGTTTGTGCTATCTGCGTAATTTAGGAAGACCAGTATGCTATTTTGGAGGTAAACTAAATAGAAATTTCATTTCCACTTTTAACTTAACAGTTGCTCAAAATATTGTCGATCATGACACTAAAGTTTACAGCACAATCACCTGTGAGTGTGAGAGTGATCACTTGCATCTGCAAAAAGTCTTAGATCACATAAAGGAATGGTGTGATCAGTGGTTATTACCATTAAACATCAATAAATGTTCCCACATGTCGTATACTTCCAGACTAAGCAGTAAGCACAGATACTGCATACCATGTCAAAAATACAGATTAAGTCACTTCAGCAATATTCAAAAAGTTGATCAAATTAAGGACCTTGGAATTCTATATAACTTGCACTTAACTTTTAAGGATCATGTTCAAGAAAAAATTAATAAAGCATATACTATGATTGGATTAATTAAAAGAAACTTCATCCATATGGACTCTAGAACCTTCATCATGCTTTACAAAGCACTGGTCTGTCCTCATGTTGAGTACGCTAATTCAGTTTGGTAGAGGCTAATGAAAAAGTTCAAAAGACAGCAACAAAGTTAGTAATATCACTAAGTTAGTAATATCACTTAAAAAGTTACCATATAAAGAACGTTTATTACAATTAAATTTACAGACTTTGAAATACAAATACAAATACAAATAAAATTTACAAAGCGTGGCTTACAAAATGTCCAGAGGCGCTAACAAGTGTCAATACGTGAGACGAAATAAATGAGTTTTTAAAAGATTTTAAATCTATTGGTGTCAGTGGTAAGCTTAAACTGTCAGCCTGTCATAAAGAATACCAAGTAGCTGGACCAGCGTGACTGAAGCAACGTTCACCAAATTTAGTTTGAGTGCGACGTTTGATGTAGTCGGCGGTGTCGGCAGACCTCAGGCCGGGTCGACGACTGGATTCAGCGATTGATTGCACAGAGTGAGCCAAGTACATGTACTGTGGTGCACATCCAGTGTAGATTTGATGCGTCAATGTACACAGCTTGTATTTGATTCTGTTTCGACAGGTAACCAGCATAGCTGCTTCAGTGCTGGTGTCACGTGATCACGAAGACCAAGATTAAGCACCAGCTAGACGAGCAGCTGCGTTCTGTACTCGCTGTAATGGTTCGACGGAGGTGCGTGGTAGACCGGCTAACAGTGAGTTGCAATAGTCCAGTCGAGACAGAACAAACGAGGAGATCAGCTGTGATGTGACATCTTTGCCGACGATGCGTCTGATCTGTCGTAGCCGGCGCAAATGGTAGAAACAGTTGCTTGCAATCCGCGTAATGTGCTGCTTCATTGACAGTTCAGTGTCCAGCAGTACTCCAAGGTCACGGACTACATCGACCGGTTTGAGGATGCTGGAGTCGAGGTGTAGCATAAGGTCGCTCCCAGAAACCTTCTCCAGTATTTGCCTTGAGCCAAACCAGATTAGTTCTGTTTTGTCAGTGTCATGAACACCAACTCCTAACGTCAGAGATGCACTGTTGAAGTGTAGACCGTCCTTGATCAATGTCCCGTACGAGCGCATCCACATATGCCTGTTTGTCGTCCACATACAGGTGATGCCTGACTCCGTGCTTCTTGAAGACGGTGACGACATCCTCAGTGTAGGTGATGAACTCGACAGGACTGAACACGGAGCCTTGTGGTACGCTGTAGTTGACGTTGATCGGTTGTGACATCACACCATCTACAAAGATCTTCTCAGTGCGATCTGACAGATATGACTGGAGCCATGTGACAGCCGTCTTGCAGACACCGAACTGTCGCTGGAGCACCATGAGTAGAGTGGAGTGATTTACAGGGAGATATGATAGAGGTATACAAAATTATACATAAAATGTATGACAGAAGTGTTGCAGCAGAATTACCTCGTAATGTATCTACTACTAGAGGCAATAAATATAAATTGCAAAACCACAGTTTTCATTACAACTTTCGAAAATTTTCTTTTGCTGCACGAGTAGTTAACGTGCAGAACAGTTTACTGGAACATGTAGTACATTTCAATTCTCTTAAACAATTTGAAACAAGATTAGACAAACCAAATTTTGGGGAAATAAGAACGTTATGTTTTGATTGGACTGCTGAAATAACCGTAACCGGAGACAGATCAGAGTGTAAATTAGAAACTGTTTTAGAAAGTTCTACACTGTGCTCCAAAAAAATGTGACGTTTTTGATGATATGTTGAACAAAAACTGTTCATTTACAAAGATATTTGGCACACTTATTACTGAGACTATAGGCCATCGACAGGTGTTTTTATTTTCCCACCTCACCTATTTAGTGAAGCTACTTTACCTCGGGAATTATAAAGGTCCTACATATCAACAAAAATTAATCAAAACCATGAAAATTTCATAGGAAGATGTGATTCTGATTAAAAATCTCTATCTGTCAAAGCAGTATGGTGCATGGAGAGTGTTGAGTGAATTGCCCGACAAGGGCTGAAAACTTGGAAGCATCGACAGTCTGCTGAAGAGAAGCCACAAGACGGGTACAATTGTCCCGCAACCAGGCAGCGGTAGACCACATTCGTTGAGTAGCAGTGGAGGACCTTGTGCTCAGACAGGAGGACAAGCCAAAAAAGCATT
>Ga0209149_1000908_pt1 | contig 13710 bp, 10 predicted proteins | sample WorMetTyACAVOLI2_FD_187423 | JGI IMG/M metagenome (GOLD analysis project Ga0209149, IMG submission 187423) | Marine gutless worms symbiont microbial communities from Max Planck institute for Marine Microbiology, Germany - Olavius algarvensis... ... | reverse complement strand
CCTTTTTAGGTAAGGGTGTGACAACAGCAAATTTATATCTCGATGGAAACGTGCCATGCTCAAATGATAAATTGGCCAAAGTTGTAATAATGTCAGAAAATACTGAGTTACATGACTTCATAAGTGTTCGCCGTCTGATACTTGTAAGTCAGTAAGTAAATGACTTATAACGCGCCGTAGTCAAATAAAAATCGAGGAGCTATTATTAGAACGAATCGTCGATGTGGCCGGTATTTAGTGCATCACTGTGGGTGTTATGTGTACACGCGATTGTGGATAACACGACGAATTCTGTCACGTATAGCCTAGTGACGTTCAGTGGCAATAGAAGCACGACAGTAGGCGTAAGTGTCGTCGAAAGATATTGATTTTAGTTCCTTATGTCTGTATGTAGTTAGCTATTATTGTTTTGCGGTCGTAATTTCTTGCTTAGACATTTTGGAAAAGACGACACAACAGTAGCTATACACAAGCTACAACTACAGTTGGTTGTACATGTATATGGTGTGAGGAGTACACGTACTGTCGTACTCATTGCGTTACTGTGGGTCTATGCTAGCTAGTCTATATACGCCGACAAGTCAGTGGTAAATCAAGGTGCATCGGTTTGTTACAGAAAACCATACCACAGACATGTAAATTACACTGTCCATCGTCGCTGGTCGTCATCACAGCAGCGTCGGTCGGCTCATCGCTGATTCTTTGTTACGACTCACTCCGTCTATTTTTGCTGTTTATTAACGATTTTCAATGATCTTCCTGACAGTGTGTCTTTGTCATTGTTTGCTGATGGCTTAAAACTATAAACCTGCTAGAAAGTTGATGCATCTCATGATGATCTGCAGACTGCAATTGATCGACTTATTGACTGCATGGGCTAGACTATGGCAGGCTGGCAGCTACAGATTGCTATACCAAAATGTTTAGGTTTTCGAATTATTAATCCACAGTGAAAACTGGCTAACACAATTAATAACAAGCTGTACTACATTAAGGATAATGTTTTACCCTTTTCTGATCACATTCGAGATCTTGGTATTTACCATGACACCCGGTCAAAATATGATCAATTTTATATCACTTATCGTTCACAAAGCTTATATTCGTGCAGTTCTTATCTTGAAGTGTTTTCGTTCTCGCGATCTATCTATTTTAATGCAAGTTTTTTGTGTATACATGTACGTTAGGCCATTATTAGAATTTTCTTCTCAGGTTTGGTCCCCACACCACAAGTACCTCATAGATAAAGTCGAGTCTGTTCAGCGATTTTTTACTAAACGTCTCTCAGGACTTCGATGGTTATCTTATTGTGAGAGACTAAATATTCTTGGGTTTCAGACACTCGAATATCGACGCTTTATCAGCGATTTAACACTGTGTTATAATATTTTACATGGATTGTGTGACACTTCCTGGTCTATCAACTAATCTAACAGTGTCACGCGTGGCAGCTGCCTAAAGCTTGTTAAACCTACTTGCAGTAGTAACATTAGGAAGTATTTCTTTACTAGCAGGTTATTGATGTTTGGAATTGCCTAAATGATGACATTGTAAAGTCTCCTTCTATTAGTGTTTTTAAGAAGAGATTGTCTGGTGAAAAGTTTTTATTTAACTGTAACTGATTGACTATGTTTTTTGTTGTTTTTAAGCATGTTAGTGGCAATATGGCCCTTTGCTTTTAAATAAGTAAATAAATAATAGTGCAGAGTATCTTTCAAGATACAGTATCATCTACACCGTGTTCAGAAAAAAACATGCACTATTGTTTTCTTGCATAACTCTTAGAAAAAAAGTAACCAATTTGAATGAAAATTGCAGACAAAATAGCTAATGAAAATGCTGATTCTAACGGCATAAAAATAACTCGCATTATTCTTCAACATTCTTTGCTAGCAGCGATGTAAATCGGGCGTCAGCAAATGTGTCTTTACAGCAATGAGATTTACCATTGACGATAAACAGACCAAGGATCAGGACAGGAACAAGGACATAGGACAACTTGACAAGTACCAAGATCAAAGTCAAGTATACGTTCAGAAATATAAGTTTTGATTGGATTCCGTTTATTTGTAGGCTAACAATGCAGGCGATGAAGGCAGATGAGACGTTTGTATAGCGAGGAGCAGCATAAAACTTGATGGAAAACAAGTTTAACGTTTTAAAATAACTAAAATGTAACGTTTAATGAACTTTGTGTTTCTCTGTATTTGTGGATATTTAAGACAGGAAACAAGGACACGCCGATGACTGACAGGGCTACGCCTACGTCACGTGACACGTGTGTGTGACGGTGATGTACATGTGCAGGCAGAGATGTCCGCGTGGCTGATCTCGCTTGTCACAGTAGTCGTCTGTATCTACGCTCTGACGAACGTACTCACTCAGCGTCTACGATGTCGCCGACGTCGCAGTGGAACGATGACGTCAGACGAGACGTCAGAGTCAGACGCCTGCCTGCTCTGCTGCAAGCCTAGTCTCAAGTCGACACTTGTTATTGACAAGTACCAGCAGTCAGTGCGCGCCACTCAACAGTCTGCAGATACGACAAGTCAGCACCACCACCAGCAGCAGCAGCAGAGCCGAGGTGAAGTCACACTCTAGTACAGGTAAAGCTAAACGTCAGCGGATATATGTAGCGCCTATAGGAAGCACCTCACTCTGAAGGCGCTCACGTGTGAATCACACAGTTTTACCTGCAAACAACACCATAGGCTATCTGCCTCTACCTCGTAAGCGTTCACCAGATGGCGCTGCCACTGACTTGTGATGGCATCATACCTAGTTGCAGCTTATTAATTTATCGACGCCGAAAGAATAAAAGGCTGAGTTCGCCTAGTTGGCTGATAATAGCCACATTGGCTATCACTACATAATTGGTCACGCATCAGCTGTACTGTAACCGTCGAGCGCAGGACACGGAGAGTAGACCAGCGTAGATCTGAACGCTGCCAGCGTTCAGACCTACGACTGTGCCATGCCGTGCACCAGCAATATGGAACAATATAACAGTGGGCCTGTTAGTACAGTACAACAGTAATATAGGCTGGTTGTGTGGCAGGTAAGTTACATGAGGTGGAATGGTGAAGGTAGACAGCTGGACGCTGACTGGCGACTGGCGACTGGCGAGTTGTTGTATGCCGCGAAAAGTTTCGTTAGTTAAGGTATATCTTGTTTGGCATTACCTCGTCCAGTCCTCGTCCATGATTAGTCCGAATTAGGGCCGCATTATAGCCGGTGCTTCTCATGCAGATTACAGATGATTCAGAGTGTGACTGTGCCAAATGTAGTGATGGGTTGTTGTTAATGTGTTAATGAAAGTGACAGACGACGCATCACTAACGAGTGTTGGCGTCAGAACAGTCTCAGCAACAGTCCACGTGAGTGATGACGTCACGGCGCGGCGAGTGATGACGTCAGAGTCGGACGTGAAGCAACAGTCGTCTGACACGACGACGACGGTCCGAGGCAGACAGCGAGGTCACGTGGTCTGGGCGTCGTCGTCGTCGCCGTCACGTGATCTGTGTGAGTCACGTGACGGTCGTTGTCAAGTCACAGGTGATTCGTCTCTATATGCAGCCTAGCTACATTCTCACACTCAATGATGTAAAATAAGTGAGTAAGTAAGTCAGAGTATTAATAAGGCGTAATAATCAAAAAAGTCACGATGCGCCGAATGTGTAAAAAGACAGGAAACAATATGTACAAGGAAGTTTCAAGAGATTCGACTATTGCCGACAAAACGCGCGACAACATGTGCATTTACTGCTACGGACAAGCATACGTTACGTTACGTATTACGCTTCTTCGGAATGTCTATTATATGTTAAAATTACTTACTTACTTAAGCGGAAATCAAGGTCACATGCCACGCCCACTCCACTCAGTCTGTCCCGTAACAAACTCCGTTAGATCTTTCTAGGTTGTTCAGTCAGAAGACCGTATGTGATTTCCTATTGGTGAACAATAGTAACTTAAGTCGTTTTGCACAGTTTCCGAGATAATTGCATTGCAGTATGCGAGACTGTCGCTGACGTCAGACACGCGGCAGTCAGGCACGCGATGACCCTGCAAGTTTATGCACGATCTTGACATAGCTGAATTCTTGAGACTCGGTTATATCTGTCTGTCATCGTGCTCCACAGTTACGCTGCACGCCGCGCAACGCGAGACTGTAGAGTCAACAAGTGAAAGAATGGTTAATAGACGGTCATTCAACGTCAACGCTGAGTCTGATACAAATGAACAGCACGTATTTCAATTCCTCTTAGTGCCAATCAATAGTATAACGTAACGTGCGCCGTGTTTCTCAGCACGATATTGTGACGACAACTTAACAAATCACCTTTTTACCAACGCAAGACTAGTCTTATTTGACCACAGCGTTCTGCGAATTCCCTGGGAATTCACCTAAATTCGGTGCCAAAGAACTGGAGTCGTTTGGCTGAGTGAGTAAACTGTAGCCGAACAAAGAACTCAGTGATGACGACAAGAAGCTCAGCTGTCGCAGAGAGACCGCGCAACGCTTCGTGTTATTGAATATTTTGCTAAGTCACCCATGCAAGGTCACTCAAGATAATTCGAAATGACACTGTTGAGTAGGGCGTGTGTAAGTCCCTATCAGTACTCCATTGAAACTATGTCCGTATCTCGTCTCGTATCGTTCCTGAAATATTCAGCGTCAAAGAATGGCGTGACCTTGAAACCGGGGGTAAGGGTCGTTCAAAGTCATTGAAAATGGCGCCGTTCGATAGACAATCTCAACTCAACTCAACTTTATTTAATCCATAAAACGTAGAAGTAGAACAGTAATGAAGGTAATATGTGTGCAAAACTAGAGTGGTGGGGCTACCCGACGGTGAAAAAAAACTTTGAGGATATGTGTAACCGTTTAGACAGAATACCGGCGTGTGACAGACAGACTGACAGACAGACATTTTACCAGGGCAGAGTCCGCGCTATGCATACGCGTCGCACGGTATAAATTGCGTGCTTCTGTGTTCAGAACTTCAGATACTTCGACACGGTATATAGCGTGTGGCCCAAAAGTCGCTGATTTGATACATGAAACGCGCCCTCACGGGGCGATCTACGAGTTTATTCACGTTCACTGAGATCAGCCGATCACGTACCCGGCTTGATCTGCTACCGCTGAGACTATTGTATCTACGTTGACCTGTAGGCCTATACATCCCGACGACAGTAGAAACTGGTGCATTACGGTCGCTCAATGTCATACAACATCGTTGAAACAGTCGAAAGCCTGTATACAGTTTTATGCTGGTAGCTAATAGCGACCTATGTAAGTCGTGGCTCGCCTCCCGCACTTTGAGATATTGCGTCGAGCCGTCGAAAGGTAACAAATGTCAGTTTTAACGCACCTGAGTCTCGTATGAAGTTCTCGCTCGGTGTTTTCTCCTAGCTGCAGTGAGCTATTTGAATGAAGTTTGGTCTAAAAAAACCTAGAATTCCTTCAGTGTGCACTATCGGGTGGTGATTAAGTTAAGTACATTATGGACATCAAATTAATGGAGACTAGACGTAGTAGACGTGGCACGGCAGAACGACTGATGCACAGCGAGTTATCAGACGTGTTCATGAGTGACACACACTACACTATCCTGGGTTGAGTTTGATGCAGTCAAACGGCATCAACGATGTGACAACGATAAGTAGGCTTCTGTGCTTGCAAGTAGATAGCGCGAATGAGTACCATCTTCTGTCGTGTCAAACAGCGTGTTACGTTGACATTACATCATCGCTGAATGGTTCTCTGATAAAGCGCGTCGTTAAAGACGTTTCGGTACATCAAGTGTTGACATAACTTAGGCATGTTGCAGTACAGTGTTCAGTTTGCCCGCGTTTGTCTGTCTGTCTGTCTGTCTGTTAGCAAGATTACTCAAAAACGCGTGCATGGATTTAGATGAAATGTTGCGTGTCGACAGACGTCGGGACATGGACGAACTAATTAACTTTTGAGCCGGATCCGGTTATAGTCCGGATGCCGGAACCAGATTGCTTTCTCCGCTATCGTATAAGCGCTCGTACGCGGAATTTTACTCACTCACTAGTCGACCTTCCTCGATGAGGGTTGGCGACAGCGGAATTTTACGTCCGGAAAATCCAACGTATATGTATTGGCCGCTGCAGCGACGCGTGGTTTTACAATAGTTTTATTCATAGAGCCAGTGAGCCGTTGGAACACCTTTGTCGGAGGTACATGCGCTCCACCGAGTGCCCTTCTAGTTTGTGATGTTCTATTTACCGGCATGCAGGCCTGCGCGAAGCGCAACCATGCCGGCATTGTTTTTTGTCTTTTATTAACTTGATGAAAGCAAATAATTTAATCTCCCAAGTTTCAGGCGTCCCGCAGTCTGCTCTGTCCATTGATCTACATTCTCTATGGTGTTATTAAGCTGCCGCTCGCGATAGCGAGAGCGGCTTAGTGTATCGGAGCTGTCCATCTGTTTGTTTGTCTGTCTGTCGCCAAAGTGCAAAAAAATGCGATTTTCTCAAAAACTAAGCACTTTACAGCTATGGTCTCTATTGACGACCTATAGGAAGTCGTATCTGGGATTTTCAATATACCCATTATTGGACCCCTAAAATCCAAGATGGCTGAGATCCGCCATCTTGAAAATCGACATGACAGTCATTTTTTCTGCTGAGAGTGGTCCGATTTAGATAAAATTTCGGAGACTGGTGCAGAACGACATCTCGACTGCGGTAATGTAGTCGAAATCGAAACCAGATGTAGAATTCCAATATGGCGGACATTTGGGCGAATTCAATGGCATGTCATCCCAGAACCACGTATCACATTGTAGGGTGCTGCCACAGTGCCACTTGGTGAATTTACTATCACGATTCCAGAGCCACATGCCACATTGCAGGATGCGCATTGCACATTGCATGCCACATGTCACCTGGCGAAATCAATGTCACGATCGTGCCACATTGCAGGATGTAAGAATTCCATCCGCCATAATTGTTAAAAATCGTTCTTCGTCATATTTTATTTATTTGTTTTTAGTGCAGTTTCGGCTTTCGTATCGTCTCTGTATAATATCCAGCGAAGTCTTGCATTGTCTTCATTCGGTTGTTAAGTTGCCGCTCACGACAGCGAGAGCGGCTTAGTGCAACGGTGCTGTCCATCTGTTCGTCTGTCTGTCGGTTTGTCTGTCGCCAAAATGCAAAAAAAACGCAATTTTCTCAAAAACTAAGCAATTTAGAGCTATGGTGCCTATTGACAACCTATAGGAAGTTATGTAATTGGGCTTTTCAAAGAACCCATTATTGGATCCCTATAATCCAAGATGGCTGAGATCCGCTTTCTTGAAAATCAACATGACGTCATTTTTTTCTGCCGAGGGTGGTCCGATTTGGATAAAATTTCGGAGACTGGTGCAGAGAGAATGACATGTCGACGGCGGCGATGTGGTCGAAATCGAAACGAGATGTAGAATTCCAATATGGCAGACGTTTGGGCAAATTCAATGGCGTGTTATCCCAGAGCCACGTATCACATTACAGGGTGCTGCCACTTGGTGAATTCACTATCACGATTCCAGAGCCATATGCAACACTGCATGGTGTAAGAATTCCATCCGCCATATTGAAAATCGTTTTTCGCCATATTTTGTTTTGTTTTTAATGCAGTTTATGCTTTGACGAGCGGCGGCTTTCGTATCGTCTCCGATAGACTTGTTTGCTCTGTGATACAACAAGACGTTCTCGCGAGACGCTTCTGGTTACATTCTTGTGACATTGTCAAACGACGTGAATGCTGTCTGTTGAACGCTGACCGTCATGTTCCTCGTGTACGTCGTGCTGTGGACACGTCGATGTGTGTTTGTGTGTGCGTTGATAACAGAAAAAGGACGTGATAAGGTGGCCGTGAAGGCTGCAGTCAACTGGTCTACTGACGATGATGACGCCAGCTGTCGACGTACACGTACATGTAGGGTTGATGACGATGATCATGACGTTGCTAGGCGTGTGACTGTGCACAGCCGCTGTCGTCCGGCGGTATCAGAGCCGCTACGTGAGCGGGACAAGCTAGCAGCACAGCCGTCTCTGATGTACCGTCGTGCTGCTGGTCGGCAGTGTGTCTGTCTGTCTGTCTACGACTGTCATCAATGCTCAATCAACACTTCTCTCTACCCAATGATTGGCAGTTGTACGACGTCATCGTGTCACGTGGACTCAGTGCCCCGCCCCCCGTGTGACCGCGGCAGTAGGTCGACGTTGACCGACTGTTCGACATGCTGTGTCTATGAATACGAACTGGATAGCTTAGAGACAGGACTCGACAGTGTGGTTGACTGCTCGGCGTTGAAAGGCACGTCACTGTCGTGGTCGACGGTGCACTCGGCACCGGCTGTGCTCAGCAGACTGACTCGCTACAAAGCGCCTGTCTCTCATAGCTCTGTCTATAACTGCACGTCAATTCATAGCAGACGTGACAGACGTGCAACTCACGTACGTGACGGTGACAGACGTGATGATCTCTGCTGCTATCACTCGCCGTTCTATTGCTATCAGCCGCCTACTTACGCTTACAGTAATGATGCTGCTGTTGCTGCTGCTGCTGGTGGTGATGATGATGATGATGATGATGACTATGATGAACGTCGTGATAAAGTGTATCCATCACTTGCTGTTGCTAAACCAGTCCTCGCTGACACTCAGTACTGGGTCTGACCTGGCTCGTCGTACGCGCTACCAGCTGATCAGCTGATAGGCCTAGTGAAGACGGCTTGTAGTTGTAGTTGGACGACAGCCAGCAGTCGACGTAACGCCGTCTGTCGACTAGCGTCACATCGTGTTGAATTGACGATTTCCGCTGTACAGTGTCAGCCTAGCTAGGCGTAACTGTCGGTTTTTAACGATATCTCTTAATTGCAAGCACTGTAGTGTAGATAGTACCCGTGGCGTCAACTCAACGGTACGCCAACGTGTAGGCTGTAACGTACGACGCTGTGCATGGTTTTCACTGTGAATGTGCATGTATATAGATAGCTAAGTGAACTTTATATACAGTTTACTATGCTACTTGCACTGTAATGACGAATGTTGTTTAGCTAATTAAAAGAAACTTTTTGCACGAAATAAAACAAAACTTAGTTTGTGTCTAATTATCATATAAATTGTGTGCGCGCTGAATGTTGACTGATGGCGGCTATGAATTGAAGACTGCTAAAACTGAAAGTCACGTTTGTTACTATAAATAATAATAATAATAATAATAATAATACTATATTTCTAGAAGAAGTAAGCAATCACGACTAAACCTAAGTGCTTATACTTCGAGAATATTTGCCGCGCGATGCTCAGCAAGAGCGGAATATGCCATCATGCGGTGTCCGTCTGTCCGTCCGTACTCCGTACGTCACGTTCGTGAATTCTGTCAAAATTGTAGTTTTTTTACACCAAACTTCATGACGATATTTCGATGGGGACCCCCTTCCCCCTAACGGGGGCGTAGAATGCAGTGGGGCCGGCACAAATCGCGATTCTGGACGACTGGCTATCGATCGATGACTGCTGGAAGCACGGGGGCCAAGTGCAATACACTCCGCTGCGACAGACCATGGCGAGTTAATGACACTAGTTGCTGGTAAGCGGCGGAGTTTGTTGATGGCGGGAGACGACGACAAAGTGTTTATGACAAGAAGCCTCGACGTTACGCCGAAGACAACAGAACAGCAAAATCAGAGCCTAAAATATTTCAAAATGTCCACTACTCACAGAGAGGGACGATGGAGGGGCTGAAGGCCCCGAGCGAGGCACGGACTGCCGAGGGGTGGGGTCTGGGGAGGGGCGCTGTAGCCCCTCCCCAGTATGGGGAAAATTTTGAAATTTAACAGTGCAAATCTGTTAATTTTTTCCACGATTTCAAGCCAGAGATAGCTCTTCCATCCGTTGTTTTTCATTCATTTACTGCCTATATCTGTTCATGATCGATCATCCTGTTGTATTTAGAAAAGTAAACACAGTAAAACAGAACAGTGAGATTTGACAATCAAGTTTAGCTAAATTATGTTTGGATGACACAACACTAGAACTGAACAGATAACAAGATCTGCTGTGACGCCGTCAGGTAAGAGCTGAATCAACTTTTGGTTCCCAACTTAACAAACAACAGCAAAACTGAGCCAATGTGTTGCTTGTACTATGAGTCACTCTTCACTAGTATTATGAGTCACTCTTCATTTAAAATGGACAAAATGGACAAAATTCTGACATCTGTGAATGTTATTTCTAATGCCCATGCATTCGTGACTCCGCGACTTCAGTCTCCAGTCACTGACATTCAACATTCAACACGAGCAGGGATTGTGCAAATAGCTTATCATCTCAGTCAGAAATCTCCATTGATTGCATTTTGCTAACTCTCATACCACACTCCAGCAAAGTCAACTGCACACTTGACAAAGTCAACTGCACACTTTGTGTCCGAAAACACAATTTTAGGCCCTGCAGCATGTAATAATGCAGTGGTAAATCTGTAGTCTAAGCATTAAAGCGACAATAACAAGTGTATCGGAGACGATACGAAAGCCGCCGCTCGTCAAAGCCCAAACTGCATTAAGAAAACAAAAAATACTGCGAAAAACGATTTTCAATATGGCGGATGGAATTCTTACACCGTGCAATGTGGCAGGTGGCTCTGGGATGACATGTCATTGAATTTGCCCAAACCTTCGCCATATTGGAATTCTACTTCTGGTTTCGATTTCGGCCATATCACCGCAGTCGACATGTCATTCTGCACGAGTCTGCGAAATTTTATCCAAATCAGACCACCCTCGGCCAAAAAATGACGTAATGTCTATTTTCAAGATGTTGGATCTCCGCCATCTTGGATTTTAGGGCTCCAGTAATGGGTTCTTTGAAAAGCCCATGTACGACTTCCTATATTGGTCGTCTCGTCAATAGAGACCATGGCTCTAAATTGCTTAGTTTTTGAGAAAATCGTGTTTTTTGTATTTTGGCGAGAGACAGACAGACGAACAGATGGACAGATGGACAGACCCGTTGCATAAACCGGCTCTCGCTGTCGCGAGCGGCGGCGCTCGAGCTATCGGACTGCTGAAGCTAATTACAGATAGACACGAAGTGCCCGAGCGTATCACCTTCCGGTTGGCAGTTCTTGCTTACCGATGTCAGCACAACATGGCGCCGCGTTACCTCACCGCCCAGCTCCAACAGACGAGCAACGTTGGTTACCGGCAGCGTCTACGCTCGTCGTCGTCGGCCAAGCTCGATGTTCCTCGACCGAACACGTGACCATCGGTGGCCGTGCGTTCAGTTCAACTGCAGCTCGTGTGTGGAACAGTTTGTCAAGGGCGGTGCAGTCTTCTGAGTCACTGGACATTTTTCGACGCCGCCTGAAAACTGAACTGTTCGAGCGTTCTTACAACTGACACCGCGCCTGTCAAACGACTTTACTGCTGCGTGACTCACTTTCACTGCAGCTTTTTGCTGTGGCCGCAACCTTGAAGTCTATCGACTATAATTTTGCTATGACATTCATTGTTAATAATAATAATAATGGCAAAGTTGCACAACTAAAACAGCAAATATCAGAACTGGGATTTTAGTTGTGTTGGACGTCGACATTGGCAATGTGCACTACAACTAAAATACGAGTTCTGATATTTGCTGTTTTAGTTGTGCGACTTTGCCGTTAATGTGTCTATAAACTGCGTTTGTTTACATTGATTGAGAGTAATGGACTGTTGAACTGTTTAGTGACATGCGCCGTTGACTGATTGTTGATGTTTAGCACCAGCTTCAGTGACGTCAGTGAAAAGTAAATCTACTGCAGCGTTGACATCAACATCAGTAGCTGCAGTGGACACTGGGAGTCGGCCAGTGAGGCAGGTCCGGAAACGAGCAGCGGCGCTGAGACATGCTGTGATTGGTCAGAATAACAGTGCACTGCACGGGGACAGCGAGGATGACAACGATGATGTCATGACTGCATTGTTCAGCAGTGTGCATGGATCACGTCGAGGTCGGCCACGCCTCCAGCCACAGTCTACCAGAGTTCAGACACACCCCCAGCCAGAGTCTGCCAGTCAACGCCAGCCACGCCTCCGGGCAGAGTCTACCCGAAGTCAGACACACCTCCAGCCGGAGTCTGCCAGTCAACGCCAGCCACGCCTCCAGGTGGTGTCTACCAGAGGTCAGACACACCTCCAGCCGGAGTCTGCCAGTCAACGCCAGCCACGCCTCCAGGCGGAGTCTACCAGAGGTCAGACACACCCCCAGCCGGAGTCTACCAGAGGTCGGCCGCGACTTCAACCGGAGTCTACCAGAAGTCGACTACTCCTCCATCCAGTGACTACCAGAGGTCAGACACACCTCCAGTCGGAGTCTGCCAGTCAACGCCAGCTACGCCTCCAGCCGGAGTCTACCAGAGGTCGACCACGCCTTCATGCAGTGACTACCAGGCAAGTCCAGCCATGCCTCCAGGCAGAGTCTACCAGAGGTCAGACAGATCTCCAGGCAGAGTCTACCAGAAGTCGGCCACGCCTACATCCAGAGTCTACCAGTCAACCATGTAGGCCTAATACTACTACTTTTGATTGTACCACCACTCATGCACTTACATCATCAGTCAGCACATATAAAGTACTGTTGCTCGTCCGTCTGTCTGTCTGTCTGTCCGTCCGTCCGTCCGTCTGTCCGTTTGTCTGTCTGAAATGTACCCCCACAGTCTATGATTGGACGGCTGTACTGTCTCTAAACTTGGTGATAGTGTTTTTGAGAAGAACTAATACATGCTGATACTTTCTCTTTTAAATGTCAAAGTTCTAGGTCACATGCACAGTTAGTTGCAGAACTTGAGAAGTTACATCTGTCATCATATCACTTACTTACTGATATTTCTGTTGGTCGTGGCTTATATACAGGGTGGGCCAAAAAACGACTATTTTGGAGATGAGATAATTTTGCAACGACTAATGACAGAAAGGCGTGTAATACGTCAAGAGTTTCAGAATTTTGACTAGAATGAAATGCCTGATTTTCGTATCAGTGCAGTTAAATATTCTTTGCCTAATGTGAATAAATCGTCAGTACCCCAAAATAGCATTGAATTTGACAATGACGCATGAGTTTTGCTCAATTTTCTATCGAAATACAGTAAAACAAGGACAATTTCTTAACAGGTGTGGTTAGTCCAGACATAATGCAACATGTCGGGTCAAAGAGTGAGTGTCTGCCAAGTGACTGCTGAAGGGAAGAGAACATTTCTCACAAAGCATAAGTTATTTTCATATCCTATCCATCATATAAACCTTGAATGGCACTAAATAGCCTTCTTGTGCTAATGTGCCGTTAAGAAACTATACACACGCAAAGCATATGGTATTATATTCCGTCGCTGTTTCAGAACTTGGTAAGACGGGTCCTTCTGTTTGTGCAGCCAGGTGCTAAAATAAACCGTGTTTATTATTGCGAGAACATACTTGAACAAGGTTTACTGCCAGCAATTCACTGTATCTCAAATTACGACTTTGTGTTCCAGTGTGATGGAGCGCCATGCACACCGTTCACACCTCACAGTCACTTACCTTACCTGTGTTCCAATGTGCCTGAGTTCACTGAACCAGAAAACTGGCCGCCAAACAGTCCAGATCTAAATCCTGCGTTCATTGAACCAGAAAACTGGCCGCCAAACAGTCCAGATCTAAATCCTCC
>Ga0209149_1000907_pt1 | contig 13713 bp, 4 predicted proteins | sample WorMetTyACAVOLI2_FD_187423 | JGI IMG/M metagenome (GOLD analysis project Ga0209149, IMG submission 187423) | Marine gutless worms symbiont microbial communities from Max Planck institute for Marine Microbiology, Germany - Olavius algarvensis... ... | reverse complement strand
CCACCAAAATTTGCGCAAATAGCTCCATCCAATTCGGAGTTATTGACATTTTCCGAAATCCAAGATTGCGGCCGCCACCATCTTGGATTTTCAAGTCATGTAAATTTGGAATTCCGTCATGTTAATAGTGTGATGCTTGAGCTCTATATAAAATTTGGTTCAAATATCTGCGATAGTCACTGAGATCAACACACTTATGCTCCAGACATTCATTTGATGTTGCCTCGCGAATTAACTTACGGTTTCGACTTTTGATCAGCTGGTCATCTCCGCATGGCCGTGATGCATCTTCCCATAAACATTGGTGTAGATATCTGTATCCAGTCCAGAGTTATTGACATTTCTCTGAAATTCAAGATGGCGGCCGCCGCCGTCTTGGACTTTCAGTTTATATGAATTTGGCCATTCCGGCGTGTTGATAGTGTAGTATTTATGTTCTGTGCCAAATTTGGTTCAAATATCTGTTATAGTCACTGAGATCATCGCACATATGCTAAAGACATTCAATTGATGACGTCACGCGAATTTACTTCCGGTTTCGAATTTTGGTCACGTGGTCATCTCCGCGTCGCCGTGGTGCATCTTCCCATATAATTTGATGCAAGATATATTTATCCAGTCCAAAGTTATTGACATTTTTCCGAAATTCAAGATGGCGGCCGCCGCCATGTTGGATTTTTAGTTTGTGTGAATTTGGCCATTCCGGCGTGTTGATAGTGGAGTATTTGTGTTCTGTACCAAATTTGGTCCAAATATCTGTTATAGTCACTGAGATCGACGCACATATGCTTCAGACCTTCGTTTGATGACGTCACGCGAATTAACTTCCGGTTTCGACTTTTGGTCACGTGGTCGTCTCCGCGTCGCCGTGATGCATCCTCCCATATAATTTGCTCCAAGATATCGACTGATATCCAGTCCAAAGTTATTGACATTTTTCCGAAATTCAAGATGGCGGCCGCCGCCATCTTGAATTTCCAGTTTGTGTGAATTTGGCCATTCCGGCGTGTTGTTAGTGTGGTATTTGTGTTCTGTACCAAATTTGGTCCAAATATATGTTGTAGTCACTGAGATCGATGCAGATATGCTTCAGACCTTCGTTTGATGACGTCACGTCCGGTTTCAACTTTTGGTTACGTGATCATCTCTGCATGTCCTCGATGCATCTTCTCATGAAATTTGGTGCAGATATCTTTATTAAATACGAGTTATTGATATTTTTTTCAAAATTAAAGATGGCGGCCGCTGCCATCTTGGATTTGTTTGGGTGAGCCATGGGACCACCCACGAAGCCACATTCATGGTGCGTACCTCCTGTAAAAATTTTGTCATGATCGGCTAAGTAGTTTTCAAGTTATAAGATTTGAATTTTTTTCGTTCAGGCTTAAAAGTCCTATTCACGCCCCCAAAATTTCAGTTTTTGGGGGATTTTACCACCCAAATTTAGGGGTACATCGTTCAGACCCCAAAAAGGCACTTCCTTGAGCGGAACGACGCGTTTTGAGCCCTCATTGGTCCAAATCTGACGTACAGTACGACCAGTGGCCTTGGCAAAGAAACCAAAATAAAGAAAAAAAGACAGTGGCAAACTGGCTATTCGCCCAGACCACCCACGTCGCCGTATCAAAGTCAACGTTTGCATGCCGGGTGGCCTCCGGTGTGTAGTTCTATATTTCAATTTTTATTAAAATCGGTCCAGTGGTTTTGCCGCTGTGGGTGGTCGAAAATCGCCCTTCTCCATTACTTTGGCCATTGGCTTATACAACAGCTTGTACTACCGTACAAGCCGTGATAATCGTTGAGTCCGGCTGTGCCTATATCACACAAACCGCGACGTCACAGGTATTAACACTAGATGAATATGTATCCGTTTGCTTAAAGACGATAAATTATGTGTTTAACAAATTTCATTAGGTTCGTGTCCGTGACAGCGGGACGCCTTCGATGACGTCACTGGCTGACGTCATTGTTGATGTCATCGACGTAAATGACGAGCCTCCACGTTTCATTGCTGCAGTCTTTCGTTTTGTCGTGGTCGAGAACCAGCCTGCTGGCATTGACGTTGGTCACGTGGCCGCCACTGACAGAGACCAGCCGCCATTTGACCACTTCCGGTTTGCGCTAATAACGTCCGGAAGTAGTAAAGCGGTGGTGGACGCGTTCAGGATCGACGAACTGAGCGGGCGAATAGTGACGACACGGGCGTTGGATCGCGAGGAGCAGGCTGAGTACCACCTCATCTGTGTCGCCGCGGACCCGACTGTCACCGCGTTAAGTGCCGCTGTCCCGGTTGTTATCAGCGTCGGTGACGTCAACGATAATTCGCCGCTGTTTCCTGCCGGAAGTGACGTCATTAGGGTGTCGTACGAGCGTATGAGTGTCGGTCACGTGGTCGGTAGAGTGGAGGCGCGTGACGCTGATGAGGGCCGTAACGGCGAGGTGTTCTACTGGGCTGAGTCGGTCGACAACGACACCGTCGACCTGTTTTCGATCGAGCCGCGGTCGGGACAGATCACGCTGCTCGCTGACGTCGATGAACCGGTCAGCGGAGAGAGCGTGGTCTACACGCTGTCAGTGACTGCCAGTGACCTCGGTGAACCACCGCGACGTACACATATCCTGCTGAACATCTTCATCGAGCACCAGTCGCACCTAGGTCCCGGATACCGAGTGGATGGTAGACCGGGTGTGCTGGTCGGCTGGAAGTGGATCGCGCTGACTGTCGCCATCGTCTTCGTGTCGCTGGTTGTCGTCGTCGTCTTGTTAGCCGCGATCTGCGTCGCCGCGTCCGGTCGACGTCATCACACTGACCACGACGCTGCCGACAAGACGTCGCCGGCTGACGCTGACGTGATGTTTGGATCGAGTCGCAAGCCGCGACAGACGTACAACTGTCGGCGTCGTGAACAGGAAGCTGACGAGGAGGCAGCGACGAGGGCGGCTCTGCTCGTCGCCGACTGCAGTGACGCGACCGTCGCCGTGCCGCTCGGCACTGACGTCAGACTGAACGCAACACCACACACGTTCGACGTCACCGACACTGGCAAGACTGCACCAGAAGCCGACTGCGAGGTCAGATATCTCCCTCGTTGTAACGGTCGATATGAAGTTCACTGTTTATTTGTCTGTGTCTTCGGGACATAAACTGCTGAACGGATTTGCACAGGATGAAGGTCTGTCCCAGACGCTCTATAGAAAGCTATCTACCGCAACTGAAAACTGGCATTAACCCGCATTCTTGACCCTAACCGACCCACGACGTGGGGTCCTTAGTCCTTTACATTCACTCGTTTGTAGTATTTTGTCCTAGTAGCGTTTTTTCCCGTGACATTTTGTCCGGGGGCATTTTGTTCGGACACCCATTAGAGGAACCTAATTTGCACCAAAGGGATATATCGTGTCAGTGTTGCACTAACCAACTTGTTTATTTTTTGTTGATTCGATATTTGTTTTTGGTGCTTGCTTACTTGCATACAGCGTATAACTGAGCGACTACAAAAATGTACTATAGGTTGGTTGAATGTTTGGAATGTTCGAATGTTTGCTTATGCAGAAAATTATTTTCGAAACAATTTTAGCCGAACGTTGCTACGTTACGTTCGGGTTATGACATGAGCCGCCCGTCTGTCGTCTGTCTGTCGTCTGTAACGTTGTTGCACCCTAGGCACAGACTTGAACCTTTCGGCAATATTTCTGCACCACCTAATAGCTCAGGGACTTGGACAGTTTGTATTAAAATTTTGGGCAAAAATTCGAAGGGGCTGTAAAGGATCATGTAACTTAAATACAAGGGGTATGAAAAGTTGGCGTTTTTCGACCAATATCTCGCTTTGTTTCGAAAACGGTACAAGATACGGCCATAGTTACAATGGAAGACGAGTAGGAACTCGTATGCTATCTATCGAATGGTGCCATTTCCGATGATCTTGAGTGACCCATAACCTAGATTTCAAAGTCACGATATTTTAAACCTCAAATAACTCAAAAATGGTATTACACGATATAGCTATAGTTACAATGGCAGACTAATAGAAAGTCGTATATGGTCTATTGAACGGCGTCATTTTCAATGACCTTGGATAACTTTAACCCAAATTTTTCAAGGGCACGCCATTATTGAATGTTTAGATTAGACGCCTTGGCGGATGTTTGCGCTCACTGAGCACAGTCTAGTTTGATTACGATTACTTTTTATTACTTTGATTTATTATTAACTTTGAATCAGCGAGCTCATGTGCGTGTGGTGCAGGGTCATTCGGACTACAGCTCGTCGGAGTCTCTGGCTGGCGCGACACCACCATCACGCACTGTCACTACGAAAATACCAACAGCCGCCGATCAACATCTTCCGACACAAGACGGCTCACACGAACCCGGCTACAGGGTATGACCAGTGGCGCCCCCCCACCCTCTTTGGTCTGACCCTGAATTTCTTGATAATTTTTGCACTGTTTTTGTAAGCTTCGTTTCGCAATTGAACCGTAAAATCCGTGACTTAAGGCTTGTTCGTGTTTGCTGCTCGTTAAATACTGCGTCAAAATGCACCAAAAACTCATCATTTTGGGGGACAAAAATTATTTTTTTCTGGGGAGGGACCTAGCCCATCCACCATACCCACCCACCCTTGACGCCTACGGCGCCTTTTCGCCCCCTCCTTACTGAAATGCTAAATACGCCACTGGGTATGATAACCCTCATCATTAGACAACGTTCACGCTGACCCTGTAATAATGTATATTGGCGCTGGCAACAGTTGACGTTCGGCCTGTGTTTCGTCGCGTCACGGTTTTCTGCTTGCGACTGTGCTAGAAACCAATTAAATCCAGTTTATCACAAGTTGCGGCGACTGACTGATAAAAGCGCCAAGTTATAAACGGCATTTGTCGCACGCCGAGCGAGTGTACGTCCCTCGTCTGTCTGTCTGTCTGTCTGTAAGATGCCATCGCTGGCTCGCTGACCAGCAGCTAATGGAAACAGGAATGTCGCGTTGCTATCGGACCGGACAGAGACAGACGTCAATTTTGTCTAAAACGAATCGTTTACTGCTGCTGCTGCCGCTGCTGCTGCTGCTGCTGCTGCTGCTGCCGCTGCTGCTGCGGCGGCAATGTCAGTTTGGCGTTCCATCACGTCGCTATGAGACGCCGCACACACAATAAGTAGCGCTGCTCCTCCGGTAGTCTAATGATATCGCCAAAAAATGCTGTAAAACTAGGCGATTCAACATAGGCTGCTGGTATCCATCCGTCCATTTATTAGTACGCACAAGGCAGCAGTAATTATAAAAATAAATTAAACGTCTTCCAGTTATTAAGTATTGGCTTAATAATTAAGAACTTAAGACCATGTAAGAGATTATGTATCTGTTCGGTTAGTCTGTCTGTCTGTTTGTCTGTCTGTCTGACTCTCTGTGAGCAAGATTACTCAAAAAGCCGTGGATGAATTTTCAAGAAATTTTTGGGAGGAACAAGAACTAATCGTTTAAATTTTGGGGTTGACATGGAACCCCCTCCGGGAAGAAAACATTAAATTGACTTACTCTGGGTTGCACTGGAAGATAGCGATCCGCACTGGGACTGGGACTGACTTAGCTTTAGCGTCGGAAAAACATTGTGTTAAACATTAAAAGTGGGCATAGGCCCTAAGCCTACTTTTCAACTCAGACTAACATGCCGCAGGGAGGCCTGATATTTAGGTCCAGTGGCTGCAGTCTATTGCCACAGATTTATCGTATAGTTTTCCTTGTCATTCTTCATAGTGTAAAATATTATTAAAGCATGTACGACATGCGCAAAACGTGTTTTGAAAACACGAGTCAAGAAGACATTGTCTGATCATTCCTGATGTGATTTTGTAACGGTCCAGTCACGCACAAATCAGCGTGATACGCGTAAGCACACGATATGTTAGAGGTTCTGGTGTAATAATGTCGGTCTGGTACGCCCTGGTACACCCGGTTGTCTAACGGTGTAGAGGGTGTGTCCGATGTACCGTCACGAAGTATCGAGTCTGCGGTCTATGGATCAAGCGAGCGCTGACAGTGGACAAGCAGGCAGCGGGCTGGACGACTCTCCAATGACGACGTCGACGTGTCGCTTTGCCAGCAGACACGCTGACTACTCGGGTACAGCGTCCTTCTCTACGACGTTGCCAACTTACCGCCGCTGTATGTATGCCGCATTGTGGTAGCAGGTAAATAACAAACTATTCACTACGTGGGCGAGGTGGTACATTGGCCGTTGATGGGTGGGCCGCATTTGGTACAACGAGAAGGGGCCTGGGCGGGCTGCGGCCCCGCCCAGTCTCCTCCTCGCTGTATCGAATGTAACAGCCCACCCATCAAAGGTCAGTGCATCAACTTCATATTATTCGATGTGGCACTATAGTTGCCTCTGAATTCTAAAGGGTTAGCGTGCTGCAACCCAGCGTGTCAGGACATATTGGGACGCGCTGGTGTTGTAATCGACATTACCATCACATCTGTATCTTTGGAATGACAGCCTGCAACTCTGCGCTGGCTGGAGTGGCCAAAGTTTATTTTCAGAAACTTCAGTCTGTGCAGAACATACATGGCTACTAGTATGGTGTTTGGAGTGCGCCGAAGTGAACATATCACACCAGTTCTTGAAGATCTGTTAGTCAGCGAGTAGTCTTCAAGACGGCCTTGATGGCCCGGAAGTGTGTTCATGGTGTCGTTCCAGCCTATCTCAGCGACCTATGCGTACCCGCTACTGCCATCTTAGGTCATCAGCATCTGCGATCTGCAGCGACTGACACTCTACTGGTTCCACGCGCCCGGACTGCAACTGGACAACGAAGTTTCGCAGTCAACGGACCAGCCACATGAAACCGTCTGCCACCAGCACTACGGTCACCGGACCTGTCGGAGAGTGCCTTCAAGCGGGCACTAAAGACGCACCTGTTCTCGACCGCTCGGCGCCATTGAGATGTTTTCATGATTCTGGCGCCGCATATAAATATCCAGACTTACTTACTTACTTACTTACTTACTTGGTATAGGGTCGTTGTGTGCATGTGTTCAGATGACATAGCCGCGATGCCGGGCGTCGTCAGTCGTCCGCTGGCGATTCAGTCCTACTCTCAGAAGACAGTTCCACAACGCGTTCAAATCGTGGCGCCACCTACCGCCAACTACGCGCACCGACCGACTAGTAAACTGACGTCGAACACGCCATCCTGTCATTCTCCCATGTCCATCATGGCGCCGCCGACCTACCGCGCAGTCACCAGCTTCAAGGCGGACTGCGATACCGGAAATGACATCACGGCGCCAGGAAATCGTTCCGACGGCGTCGCCGGAAGTCGAGCCTCTACGCTCAATAGATTTGCGGAAGTCGGCGGCAGCAGCGAGCGCCCTCTGACGGCGACGATGCCGACGCGACATGTTGTCGCCGTTCGATTATTAGAGCGGACAAACAACGGTGGCGACCTCACGCGCCGCTGACGTGAACTTCCACCCCGCCCCGCCGCCCGTCTTGCGCGCCAATTTACATTACAAATGATATTTGCTTTATGTAGAGTTGTTATCGCGTAAAGGCGGCAATATTGTCGAATACTTCTTGGTAACACCCTTTAAGTCCTATACATTAAAACTACACAGCAAAGGACTATTACACAGCAATACGGTGCCTGCTACACTGGCCGTTGATGGGTGGGCTGTTACATTTGGTACAGCGAGGAGGGGCCTGGGCGGGCTGAGGCCCCATCCAGTCCCCTCCTCGCTGTATACATACCAAAAGTAACAGTCCACCCATCAACAGCCAGTGTACCAACTTCATAGTATTTAATGTGGCACTATAATTGTCGCTGGGCTCTAAAGGGTTAATACATCATCATTATAATTTTAATTACCCGCCTCCTGTTAATACCGACGGTGCGGTACTTTTTTGGGTGCAACGCGTGGATCTGTCTGTCTGTGGGTCCGTCCCCAAAATGGTCCGATTTACTTTTCAGTAAAGAGCAAAATGTGCAAATTCCGGCAGCGGGTAAGCTATGCCTGTTGCGTCTCACACTGCAGAGATGATTATTGTTTTTGCCGCGCGATGCTATGCATAGGCGCGTCTTATGCCGTCATGTGGTGTCTGTCTGTGTCCGTGTGTCCGTCTGTCCGTCACGTTTGTGGATTCTGTCAAAACAAGCAATCGTATTCTCAGACGTTTTTTATTGTCGGGTAGCCACACTATTCTAGTTTTTCAGTACCAAACGGCATGGCAATATTCCGACGGGAACCCCCTAACGGGGGCGTCGAATGCAGTTGTGGTAGGCAGAAATCGCGGTTCTGGGCCAATATATGGCTTCATTGCGTGCTGTGAACCGTTCCAGCGGCAAGTGCAATACACTCAGCTGCGACGGACCATGGCGAGTTTATAACACCAGTCGCTGGTAAGCGGCGAGTTTGCTGATGGCTGGAAACAACGACGAAGTGTATGACAAGAAGCCTAAACGTTACGCCGAAGACAACGTTACGCAGTGGTAAATCTAAAGCCTAAGTAACAATAATAAAAGACTCCGCACGAGTTATTATTTTCTTGAGGTTAACTACTGACGGACACAAAGCATCGCGCGGCCTCTCTGCAACAGCAGAGCTACTTGTATTGATTAATAAACTGTTAAATGACGTGATTGAATTAAATTACTCGAAGTTTTGATGTGTAAGCCTGCAAAAGGACAGTATCACAGAGAGCTTAGCAAGCTTAGAGAGAGTAAGTTGAATTATACTTTCTGCTGACTTGAGCACTGTAACGCAGCTACAGACGCTGCGGCTGCAGAGATGAATCGAGTCAACGTGTACATTGCTGTGGTTGACGATAAGCTTCTAGTACGTTCAACAGATAGCAGTACGGTATGTAGATGATGTTGCGAATGTTGTCTGTAGTTTATTGTCATCTCCTGCTTCGTACAAAATCATTTCTATTTCTATCTGACGTGACTTCAGTGTCAATGATTACAGCGTGACACCATGCATTGCGCTCCTCCTCGCTGTTTGTTGTCTGTCCAACGCTATGCATGGACAGAATATAAATTTACCTGTGTGTGTGTGTCTGTGTGTCTGTGTGTGTGTCCGTCACACTTTCTGTCACACGCCTACACGTCCGTCACACGTTCCGTCACACGCCTACAGGTCAGACCCTTCAACGGATTTTTACAGTTGATAGCTTAAAAGACGCGGATTTACGCAAGGATGTGCCTTTTGGGGGGTCTCGATGATGAATAATCACATTTAGGGGTCCAAAGTCTCCCAAAACACCCACTTTGGGGCCTGAATAGGCATATCAAGCCAAATATGCGAAAAAATTCAAATAGCTATATCTTTAGATCTGTGTATCACATTGACATGAAATTTGACAAGCAGCTGCGGCCAGCAACAGAGACTTCATGAGTTGTCTCGTAAGGTGGTAAAACTATTCCAAGATGGCGGACGGCCGCCATTCTGAAAATCGATATATCGCCATATCTCAGTGAAAAATCATCGGATATTCATGAAATTTTGTACACAGCAGCGGATTTTGAACTGGATGAACGTCACGTGATCAAAAATGAAAAAGTTGCATTGGACAGACTCCGAATTCGACAGAACGTACTTCTTGATTTTATGAAAATTCTGGCACACACGCCTACACTTTGCTGAAAGGTTCGGCTGTTTGTACACAATCCTGTCGCAGACCCTCCACGTTCGATTAAACGCGAGACCAAATCAGGGAACAGAACAGGTACGTCAGACCCGGTGGCTGCCGGGAAAATAATTAAACCAACAACAAGATATTTAATTTACATATTTCAACATTCAGGCACGTGAAGTGAACGACAGCCTTGTCCTTTGACAACGTAAGCTTGTAAAGCCCGGTACACACTGGCGACAAAGTCGACTGTTGCCGAAACCGGCGACAAATTGGCAACAAAGTCGAATGTCGCGGTCGCCGATACGGTCGACTTTTTTGCGGATACGGTAAACAATGTTGCCGGTTATGGCGACAAACCGGCAACAACTTGAATTCGACATCTTGTCGCGGTCGACATAGTCGCCAACTCGGTCGACTTTGTTGCCGACACGGTCGACTTTGTCGCCAGTGTGTACGGGCCAAAGCGACACGGTCGACTTTGTCGACTTTCAACAAAGTCGACCGTGTTGAATTCAACTTTGTCGCACTCGCCAGTGTGTACCGGGCTTAAGTGTCTGCCGCCGAAGCGGTACGGTACCTTCAATGATTATTACAAACACCACCAAGATCAGAAGCCAAATGTTAGTGGTTTGACCGCGCTCAACAGTGGGCAACAAGACTTAGCTATCGCCAACAGATCGGGCGTCAGCTGCGCACACAATACGCTGAGGGCATCTATAGGCTTAAATATTACACCGTGACCTTGAAATCTAGGTTTAGGGTCACTCAAGGTCACTGAAAACGGAACCATTGGATAGATCGTACACGACTTAGTAGTAGTCGAGTTAATTGACGTTGAATACTATTGTGACCTTGAAATGTGGGTTAGAGGTCACTGAAGGTCGATTGAAAGTAGTACCATTTGAGAGCTTGGGTACAGTTTCCTATTCGCCTTCCATAGTAACTATGGCCGTATGTTTAGCCATTTCGGAGATATTCAGTGTCAAACAATGGCGTGACATTGGAAACCAGGTTAGGGGTCGTTAAAGGTCATTGAAAATGGCGCCGTTCGATAGACCATATGCGACTTTCTACTGGTCGGCCATTGTACATATAGCGCTATCTTGTACCCAGTGGTTAAAGTAGGAAATCAGAGGTGAGGGAACTGTACATCAGCGTCCCTCCTGACAGGTGGTTGTTGGCCCTGAGCGTTTTTTAAAATTTGAAGTGTGGGAACGTTGGATCTCAAAAATTGGAGGTGCAGCAACTGCGTTCCCTAGCGTCCAATGGCACTTTAACCACTGCTTGTACCATTTTCTTTTGACGTTGAATAACATCGTGACCTTGAAATCGGGGTTAGAGGACACTCAGTGTCATTGAAACTGGTGCCATTCGAAAGACTTAGGTGCAGTTTCCTATTCACCTTCTATAGTAACTGTAGTCGTTTGTGAGATATTCAGTGTCAAAGAATGGCGTGACCTTGAAAACCAGGTTAGGGGTCGTTCAAGGTCATTGAAAATGGCGCCGTTCGATAGACCACATGCGACTTTCTATTGGTCGGCCATTGTAAATATAGCTCTGTCTTGTACCATTTTCGAGTTATTTGACGTTGAATAATATCGTGACCTTGAAATCTGGGTTAGAGGTCACTCGAGGCCATTGAAATCGGTGCCATTCAAAAGCTTGGGTGTGGTTTCCTATTCGCCTTCTATAGTAACTATGGGATATCTTGTATCATTTGCGAGATATAGCAACTTATTGGTAGAAAATCGCGAAATTTTTATACCCCACCTGTATTTAGCGCTTCTGCAAGGGGGGGGGGGGGTGACCCCGTCGGAATTTTGTGAAAATGTTTGATGCTGGTAAAACTAGAATGATTGGCCTACCGTATGGTGTAGAAAACTGTGACGATATGTTAAACCGTTTTCATCTGATACCGGAACGTAACGGACAGACAGACGGACGGACGGACAGACAGACAGACTGATTTGCTATATGAATATCGCGCGTCAGTATGCTGACGCGCGATAAAAATCTTACTGTTTCGGATTATTGATTGGACTTAACTTCACTTTACTGCCACTACTGTCACTACTGCCACGAGGCAAGCGCAGACAGCCCAATCATAGGCCTATTCGTCATCGTCCTCCATCCAACTCGATCTCTGTCCTCAGTTTGTGACCACGTTATTGAACAACGCCCTGCAGGAAACGGTTGCAAATATTTTCACGATGTTTCTTTTACAACCGAACCAGATCCCTGGCCTACCAGTTTTATACACCAGCGTTACACAGAGACACACAGACGGACAGACGGAAAAGTGATCTCAGTAACGCTCTGATTTCTGACAATAATCTGAAATGATGCCCGTATAATCAGAAGTCAATCCTGAGTTACACTATCAATAACGTTTTGGTAACTAGCTGCAAATTAAGTTATTTGTCTGGCTCCATTTTCGGTCAGAAGGTAACGGTGTTCAAATCTGACCTGTGAATTAAATACATGTACGCGACCAGGCGAAAACCACTCTGATTGGTTAATGGATTATCAATATAATATATACAATATTAACTTTGTATGAGCTGTTGCGGTTATTATGTAGTTACAATTATTAGTCCGACAATTTCTTTAAGTTTGGGCTAACATAAATATTTGGACACAGGTGTGCTTAAAACGACGTCGTTAAATTCCTGGTAGCAATTTGTGCGAATTGCGTTGTAGCTATCCTTCCGCCTTCCTTCCTTCCTATACAGTGTACGTCTCTATCTGTGCGCCGTCCCTCTGTCCGTCTGTCCGTCCGAAAGCCGATTAACACATGGCCTAAGGGCGCTGTCTGTGGCTGCGTATTTATGGTTTCGTTGTAACCGGCTGCGGCGACCAGTATTTGCTGACTGGCTGATATTATCGATGGACGATGAATCTCAACGGGTCAGTCGGCGGAGTGCACGCGTGATATGCGCAGATCGCCAGAGCCACAGCATTATTAGCTAGCACTTCACCTTTAACCTTTAACGTTCCACCTATGCGCTGTGACGCACTTACAACTTCCAAGTACCACTAAACTGCTGATAGGTTCGCTGTGCTGATATTTTGACAATTTGCAGTAATAAATCGCTTTTATTAGCAAAATGTTGGCGTATTCATGAATGGAGTTTAACTTGTTTCATCATCTGAGTTCATAACCTGTAAGAGTATAATGACAATCGAAGCAATATTCTATGCTCTCACGCAGTGAACCGACTATATATATTATGCTGAAATAACTGGAACCGGAGAGAGATCAGAGTTTAAATTAGAAACTGTTTCAGAAAATACTATTTAAAGTTGTTACTGAAGATACGGTTATAGAGGCACTAGTGCCTACAACCGTTTCTCTACTTTGCTGATATAACCGATATCCACTGTACGTGTAGTTCCTTCGTATTACTGTCGCACTCAGCCGTGGCTACAGTTGGACTTAGTTACAGACGGCGCCGTCCGTCCGTCCATCCGTCCGTCTGTCTGTCACAAGCCGGTATCATGTGAAGACAAATGCTCGTATATAAGATCACGTGGTTTTTCACCACCGGGTAGCTCAGGGGCAACAGCTTTTAGACCAAACTTTCATATCCAACAAGGTCACAGGGAAAGACGCCTGGTGAGAGCTTCAAACGAGACTGGGGTGAGTAAAACGGCGAAAAGCGCAGTTTTTCCACCAATAAATCGCTATATCTCGGAAACGATATAGTCAAATTAGACATATACACTATGTGTCTCAAAAAAACCGGACCGCTACAATTAATATTACGTAACTTCACCAATTTACAACGTTCACTAATTATTTTTGGCCATTATTCAGTTAGGTCCTTATTCAATTCTCCATTGACTACGATAAAAAGTTATCAAATTGGCTTAGAAATTAGAATCAGCTGTGTGGTTTCCATAACAATAGCAGCAACTTGACATCTGAACAGCGGATTTCTGGGCTGACTTCGAACAACGTTGTCACGCCCCCGACTGCCAAGAGCTGACTTAGTGTGGTGAGGTGTGTGTGTGAAAACAGAGTGTATACTTTGTAAAATGTTTTATTACAAATAACACTAAGCAGTCAAAGAAA
>Ga0209149_1000906_pt1 | contig 13716 bp, 12 predicted proteins | sample WorMetTyACAVOLI2_FD_187423 | JGI IMG/M metagenome (GOLD analysis project Ga0209149, IMG submission 187423) | Marine gutless worms symbiont microbial communities from Max Planck institute for Marine Microbiology, Germany - Olavius algarvensis... ... | reverse complement strand
ACTACAGTGTATAACTGTGTAACAATAACAAACAAAAGAAAGACGTTTAGCTTACACTGATATTGAAATATCTTAGCATGCTCTTATTACACTTAATTTTCTTACAAAATTTGTTGCTTTTTATCTATAGCATTTCAGTTGGCAGGGGAAAGTTACAGAAGGAGCGACATTCATCTATGATGTCCTTGTTTGCTGTTCTGAAAAGTTTCATCATGATATTTGGCACATGCACACTACGTGCGTATTCGACCGGAAGGATTATGATGTTGAGCGCGACCTCTTAGCGACAGTTAAGCTACTTGTTACAATTAATGACTGACTGAGATAACCTAAACACAATAATTTTCTCAACTTTGCATAATCCCTGCAGCAACTGCATGCAATAAATACACTTCAACGATTGCTCCGTTCACTCGCCGTGTGACAGTGTACTGGTGCGCCAACACTCAAAGTAAGGTACACATTTCTAACCACAATAATTTTCTAGTTATCGAGTTTTTATCAGCAGGCCTGCGCGAAGCGCAGCCATGCCGGTGTTTTTTTACTCAGTGGTCCAAAATGGGGTTTTCGCCATATGTTGCCCCGATAAACGTGAAATTTAGCACGGGGGAGCGTACCCGAGGTCCGCTCCCCGTGCCAAATTTCGCGTCCATCATGGCATAAATGTGGGACTACAGCCCCCAAAACTGTCAAAATTTCGAATTTTGCGCACAAATTGCCCTTCATCTTTGTCAGGATTTGGACAAATGGATCCTAGCACAGTGGTAATCAGCGGAACAGAAACTGACAGCACAGCCCGAAGCAAGCTCATGCGACGACGTGGGGTATGGTATTACTATTTTTTTTACAATAGAAACAATGTTTTCCAGCTAAATTGCAGTATTTATAACTTAAGTGGTTACGTACGTCTAGAAATTACATTATGTTGTGCCTGCAGACAACATAGCGTAATTTATTAATAATGGAATTATTTCGTTGCTAGGCCTATCGTAATAATTAATTTACATAATAATCTTAAGTACATTTTCTCATTCGTAAGATATATTCGTTAATAAGTATCGTTTACTGGTTATTTTTTTCATTTTGTGCGATGTATTGATGATACATTGATAACCGCTGGCATTGTGTATAGAGAGGCCGAGGCGGCTCCGGTAAATAAAAAGCTGCGACTGGAGCCATTTGCTGACTTGCGCGATTGCGCGTCTTCGCCTGCGTCGGAACATTTTCTGGAAAGAAAACGCTCAGGAATTTCCAATTCTATCCTTGACTGCCAGACGGATTCTCTGCATATCTGCCAGTTCCGCGCAGTCAGAGAGGATTTCTCGTCTGTTGGACGGACTGTAACGGACATGCGTTCACGTTTATCTGCCGATAAAGTTGAAGCTATAGAACTTGTCTTTCGGTGGGGAAGGCGTGCGGGCCTTTCTGATGATTAGATGTTGGTGTGACAATCACTTCTGAACAAAGAAACTGTATAGGCGTCAATCATTAGCCGCTGTGTTAATCATTGCTTAATTTGCAACGTTTAACAGCCTCAGTTTTTTATTGTAATATGTATTATAAAGAATAATGTAATGATTGCCGATTTATTGCTATTTTGGCAAGACAAACAGTGTATAATTTAGTCGGTGGGTCGGGTCGGGTCGGGTCAGGTCCATGCTTCAATGGGTCGGGTCGGGCCGGGTCATGAAATTGTGACCCACGGACAACTCTGCCTCAGAGCACAATTTTTACCAAATTCCCAGGTTTGTACGCGTCTACAGGTAGCTTTTAAGATTTTAATTTGGTCGCTTTCGGGGGACAAACAACCAAGTTATAAGCATTTTCCCGCGGTGGGGGCATTTGCCCTCAAATTTTCAATAGCCCCTCGCGGCGAAACTACTGATCGGATCAAAAAAGTTGGGGGGTGCAAAGATGGGACGGACCTCCTCTACCACTATGCCAAGTATGGTGGTGATAGTGGGTCGCGCGCCGGCTGTAGACGAAAAAGTGTGATGTTTTTTTGTTTGTCACGCTTTCGAATGACGAAGTTTGTGATAACGGAAACGCTATAAAGCAGTGTAATTTTTAAAACAATTATGGCGTCGTTGCATACAGGAAGGTTTATAGTTGTGCACCTATATTCAACTTTTTCTGTGGACCCACCATTTTACCTTATGGGCAAATTTATACAAAAAAATACCATTTTCACGATTTTGGGGGCTGTAATTTTGCACGAGAGTGGAACCTGGGACACTCCCTTATGCAAAATTTTGTAAAAAAAAATATATTAACGTGATATACCCCTTTTGGGCAAATTTATACCAAAAAAATACAAATTTTGGGAATTTTGGGGGCTGCAAGACCAAATTTTTAAAGCTACAACTGTTAAATTTAGCGCTAGAGTGCGGACCTGGGACTGCCTCCCCGTGCAAAATTTTGTAAAAATCGCTTAAGGGGAGTGTCCCCTTAGGGGTAAATTTTTATCAAAAATTCGAAATTTTCGCTATTTTGAGCTATTTAATAATAACACTGAATTTTATATAGCGCGTTTTTTGTAAAAGAACCCTAAGCGCGCTGCGTGTGCTAGCCTAATAGAAAGAGAAGAGAAAGGTTTTGAGGTGGTGCTTAAAAGATGAAAGAGAAAGACTAAGCCGACATATCTGTACCCACAATGTTGAAATTTTGCATACCAGAACGGACCTATAGGAATCCCACTACAACACAAAATTTCGGCAGAATCGCTCAAGGGGCCTGCCGGTATTGCATTGCCTCGAAAATGATGCATATTGATTTCTAGTTCCCTATTAGTTAGCACAGTTCTTTCTCAGTTTCAACTATAGTTACAGTTATACAGACACTGTAATTTCTGTAATCAACTTTGCAGTTACTGCGAAAGTGAATTCACCATATTAAGCTTAACCCTTTACGGTGCAAAAATAATTATAGTGCCACATATAATATGAAGTTGATACACTGGCCGTTTGGCTGTTACATTTGGTACAGCGAGGAGGAGCCAAACGTAACAACCCGCCCATCAACGGCCAGTGTACCAATTACCGTACTGTCCGTTGCTCTGCGGTTTTAATGTGCCTATTAAAGGTTAATCAATTTTCTTCCATTTTAGTTACAGGTACGATAGGTGAAAGAACGTGCCTGACTGCGCTGTCGTCCAGTACTTTTTCTATTTCCGCGAGACGGTCCTTGGTTGCATCTAATGCGGACGATTGTATTCTCTCGTACATATTACGAAGGCTGGCTAAGAGCTGCTTGCGACCAGGTTCCGCCTTCTGCAGTCGATCGCGGACAGTCTTGACTTTATTCAGTAAACCATCCAGCGTTGCAGCGTTAACTACGGCATTCCCTTTCAACAGCTACACAGTCAATCATGCAGTCAACCGACCACTCGATCAACTGATCAGAAACAATTTTTTTTTCATTTGAGCGCGAATATCTCGAAACGGCAAGTCGGAGCGTTACGTGTCAGTACACTGTAAGTTTAAAAAACTGGACCCTTTTTCATTTGAGCATAACTTTGGCAAATACTGTCCGATTTTAATAATTCTTTCACTGTTGCAAACAGAAATTAACTGCGACTAAATGTACACTAAACCTACCATCAAACCCCAAATATGCTGTAAAATGAACAAGAATGTATTGGCCAACGTTGCTGGCAAGATAACAAGTCACACTGCATGTAACAGATATGGACGAAATCAACATTGTCAGTTTACAGCTATACTCAAAGTGACCTCCTTTAGCACGGAAGTCTTCCTCGCCACTGGTCAATAGCCTTGTCAACAAGAACTTAGCTATCGCAAGGTTGCGCACAGCTGCGCACACAATACGTCGAGAGCATCAGTAGTAAACCCGCGACTTTAAAATGACTCAAAGTCATTGGAAACGGAACCATTGGATGAGTCTTTTTGCAGCAGCATGTGCGATAAACGATATCTCTACTGAAGCGTGGTAGAGCGGCATTCGTGTATCACGCGTCGTCAGTCGACATAATTAAACGCATACCGTCCAAATGTTGATAGCACGTTACCTCCAGCAGTGATGGACCAGATATTCGTCCAGAATCGCGATTTTTGTACACCGCCTGCATTGGACGCTACCGTTAACTTTAATAGTTTTGAGTTATTGAGTATGGGTACATAGAGGCATACAATTAGCGACGGAGATGTTGCCTTTGAAAAGGAGGCGGGGTGTCGCACATACTTTTAACTGCAACCCGCGTTTATCGTATAGGCCTATGCGTCTTGCGGACGCACTTATTATTATCATCATCGTCATCGTCATTGTCATCGTCACCAATCACTTGCATACCTCAAGTTTTCCGTGAAGATCTGCTGTAATGTGACGAGTTTCGCCTGCTTTTTCGAGTTTCTCAATGACGAGCGGTATACTATCGACTCCTTGTCGCAACCGGTCGATGGATGTAAACAGCTGTTGTGTGGTCAGGCGTATCTGATGCTTGGGCACGACAACGACGCTCAGCTCATGAGTGGCGTTACGCAGCTGCTCCAGGTCATGCATCTGGCAATTTAAGCATTAAAATACACCAGCTCACCTTCACGTAAAGAGTAAGATCTGCTACAGCTTAGACAGCCCGATGATCTAGGCCTATAGCCTATATTAATATTTTTTGACCCTCGGTATATACAATGTGTTCAGAAAAAAAACATAAACTTTTGTTTTCTTGCATAACTCTTAGAACAAGAAGCTCAAGTGTAGAAGAGAGACCGCGCGACGCTTCGTATCATTGAATGTTTTGCTAAGTCACTCAAGGTCATTCGAAATGACACTGTTAGTAGAGCGTGTGTAAGTCCCTATTAGTATTTTATTGGAACTATGTATCTCGTCCCGTTTCTGAGATATTCAGCGTCAAAAAATGGCGTGACCTTGAAACCAGAGGTAGGGGTCGTTCATGGACATTGAAAATGGCGCTGTTCGATAGACCATATACGACTTTCTATTGGTGGGCCATTGTAAGTATAGCTCGGTGTTGTACCATTTTCGAGTTATTTGACGTTGAATAATCGTGACCTTGAAATCTGGGTTAGAGGTTACTCAAAAGATCATTCAAACTGGTACCATTCAAAAGTTTGGGTGCGGTTTCCTATTCGCCTTCCATAGTAACTATGGCTCTGTCTCGCATCAATTCCGAGATCAAGCGACACATTGGTCGAAAATCGTGACTTTTTCATACCCCATTGCATTCGACGCCCCCGTTCAGGAAGTTGCTGTCGGCATATTGCCATCCAGTTTGGTACGAAAAAAACTAGAATGGTGGGGCTACCCGATGGTGAAAAAACGTTGAGGATATGTGTAATCGTTTAGACACAATACCGTCGTGTGACGGACGGACGGACGGACAGACAGACATCTTGCCACGGCATAGTCCGCGCTATATATACGCCTCGCGCGGTAAAAAGTAACCAATTTGAATGAAAAATTTAGACAAAATAGCTAATGAAATGCTGATTCTAACGGAAGATTTGTATTCTTTTTAAACGTTCTTTGCTAGCAGCGATGTAAACCGGACATCAGTAAAAGTGTCGTTACAGCAACTGAGATTTACCACTAACGACAAACATCACATTAAATAAGTGTGAGTGAAAAAATACGTAGGAAACCGCTTTCTCAAGACCTTTTTGACAGAAAATTTAGTCTTGATGGGGTGAAGACACTGATCAAAATATCACTTTAATTTTGTTGATCTTTGCAGTGGGGTGCGGGCATTGTGTGGTCGACCACAACCCAAACGCGCGAGTCAGTGATATCACTGCTGTCACTTTCTCCGTTAAATATTTTAACCCATTAAAACTCTATCCTGTGTCAGGAAACATCTTCAGAAAGTGGTTTGCTTCATACTTTTTTGAGCTCTGTATCAAATTTGGTTCAAATATCTGTTATAGTCACTGAGATCGACGCCATTTTGATCCCGACATTCATTTGATGACGTCGCGCGAATTAACTTCCAGTTTCGACTTTTGGTCACGTGGTCATCTTCGCATAGCCGTGGTGCATCTTCGCATAAAATTTGGTGCCGATATCTTTATCCAATCCGGAGTTATTGATTTTGGGGGCTGTAAGCCCACATTTTTAAAGCCGCAACAGTGAAATTTTGCACGAGGGTGGAACCTGTGCAAATTAATGCCAAATTTTGTATATAAAAAATATCTTAACGTGATATACCCCTTTTGGACAAATTTATACCAAAAAAATACCAATTTTGGCGATTTTGGAAGCTGTAAGACCAAATTTTTAAAGCTACGATGGACATTTTTGCAGAAATTCAAGATGGCGGACGCCGCCATCTTGGTTTTTAAGCTAAGTGAATTTGGCACATTTCATCATGTTTATAGTATAGTGCTCGACCTCTATACCAAATTTGGTTGAAATATCTGTATACAGTCACTGAGATCGACGTCGTTTTGTTCCCGACATTCATTTGATGACGTCACGCGAATTAACTTCCGGTTTCGACTTTTGGTCATGTGGCCTAGCGCTTAATTCGTAAACAATAATGGGTAATATTTCGGAAACGGTCATTGGCGGAACCAGAATTTCAACTTAGAGGGGACATTGTTACTTCCTTTAACTTCTTTCCAGTATTTTCCCTTCTCTTTCCTCCCCTCCCCTATCTTGTTTCCCTCCCCTCCATTTCGTTTCCCTTCCTCTCATCCCTTCTTGTCCCCAATCGTCGTAATCTTTCAGAATAGATCGACAGTGGCTAGTGGATCGTGTCTATTTATTTTAGTACGAATCCACAATTGCTGTAGATGCGCAGAATGAGTCCAAAAGCACGTGCACTGGTCGACATCTTGCCGTTGTCATTAGGCCCCGTCATCAGCCACGCACAGTCAGCACGCCGTCGAGCTCGTGTTGGCCTTGAAACGTCAAACAGTCATCGTTTTTATGCGCTTCACTCACATAGTGATAGTCGATAGACCGTGTCGTGATGTTCGTTGGTTGGTCGCTGGCTGGTTGGTTGCTTGTGGTGGCTGAGAGGTGCGTCGTAAGCCTATAATTACTACGGATTACCAATAGAAATCTCAACCCCGGATTGCGGATGTCTGCCGCATCGCTCCCAAAATGTAGTGGATTCATTACCTTGTCAGCGTCAGTCGTTTCGCCGAGTTTCGTAAAAATCAGGCAGTGGTGGTAGTCAAGTTCAACTGTACATTCTCAGCCGCCTAGCGTGGCCCCTAACCTGAGATCTGGGCCCCACTTTTGAAACTCTCGGCTATCCTCTAAATGTATTGAGGTACAAATTTGGCACGCAGCTATATAGTGTAGATGTTGCCAAGTTCTGTGGCATGCACCGTGTACAAATTTAGCCGCTAGGGCACAGCTTGGGATACGCACGGCCCTATATTTATGGAGTCGTATTACTGTGGTGTCATAACGTTCCGCAAGGGGCGAGGTTCACCGTGGCCAGTGATCGCCAGTAATAACCTGTTGTTATTAATACTATTATTACGTATGCGAACATAGACATACGCCTGAGACGTTGATTCTGCCGTGCATTTCAGTGGGGGTGTAAGGACCAAGAATACTGTGACAATCGAGGAAGAATCTGAGGACAGTCAGATCAGCATCGACGCGGACTTCCACCAGTATACTGTTAAGAATCATTAGCAAGAAGCCGAATATCACTATGCCGTCTGGATCTTGAGGTGCGTACTCCAAATACCGGCATGTCTAAATAGCAGTCGTGTACACAACAAACTTACATGAAATGCAACAACAACGACACAAAGAAACTTAGCTGTCGCAGAAAAAACGCGCGAGGTCACTTTATTAAATATTTTATGCCCCCGCATGCCATGCGCAACGGAGGCCATTATGCTTTAACTAAGTGTTCCGATGTCGATCGCTTGCCAATGGCGGAGACATTGTATGACTGTCGGCGGTCTTCAGCTCTCTCGTTAATCGTATAAAGCCACTGAAACTCGACGTTATTCCAAATGACGTAGAATTACTGCGAACGAACATTTAATATCACAGTGACTGTGTATGAACTTCTATTATGATCGCCGCTTTATTAATGTCGTATACAATTCTGAACACAGAAACGTCAGAATAAACTTCGAAAGACAAACAGACAGACAGAAGGACATCGTCATCGCCTGAAGCCCTCGCTTTTGCGAGCCGGGGCTTAAAACAGCTGCTTCATTGTAAAGTTATCTTTATCAGAACTTTAAACAAGAATATCGCACTGCGATGAAGAAGCCGGCGCGCCTCCTCTAGGTCTATACAAAGGAAAACTACTAAGCTTTATGCGAATCGGTGTAATTTCGAATCATCTTAAAGGAACTCGAGTGACTTAACAATTTTTTTAAAATACAAATCTTTATTTCACCATTAATTTATGAACCGAACAGTAACTTGCCTACGCCCAACAATGATAGTACGGTAGATTAGTTTTTATTGTATGTATGTGGCAGAGCCATAGATTAGAAAAAAATATATGGCTCTTGTATGTGATAGCGACGCCCACGGAAACAACCAACATCATTTCCGTACTGTACATTGTCGCTTTTCAGTTCAGATGGTTAGTTTTGTAATGTAAGTTTTCGTTTGAGTATCTTTGTAGCATTCTGGCTTTCTAATAAAAATTTTAGCTTGGGCGCCCATCTCATCTACCGATGAGTCGTTACGATGTTCGTTAACTTTTTGTAACTTAGAAACATTTCGAGGAAACGATTGCAACTATCGTCATGAAACTTTCAGCACAAACAGAAACAGATTTGATATCATTCACCAGGTGGCGGCACCATGGAATGGAGTGCGGGCGAGGTTTGATGTGTCTAGCAGCGATAGTTGTTATTAAGACGAGTAACCTCGCAGTAGGCTGGTCCAGCTGTTAGTAGAAATGCGGCTAGCAACAGGAGGTAGAACCACGTCGTCAAGGCGTAAATGACGATGGCCGCACGAAGGAGGTTGACACTGTGACGGGTCTGGTAGTAGCATGGACCCGCCCTCCTTCCTCTACCATACACACTTCTCTGTTAAGACGTGCACAGAACTACAGCATCAGGAGTGTTTGAAATGTCGATGTTGTATGGGATTCAACCCACTCGTTTTTTGCTTAACTCCAGCAAATAATTTAACTAATACCCCACGCTCGCGGGAGTCCGTTATGACTGTCCCTTGTTATTGTAGGCCTACTGCCCGGAGAGGATATATGGCGTCCGTAAAATGGACGAAAACGCTTTGGTAGTTTCGGTTAAATGCTTCGACTCGTTGCTTCTGCAAAACTCGTTTGTTGACAACGATTTGGATTCATCGCCATCCTGTAATGTTTTCTTAATTATATCTAACTATCTTAATCTACATAGCCTATCTAGCCTATAGGATTTTAGAATTGACGACAAAAACAACAAGAGCTAGAAGTTGCTAAGGTAGGAAGCCATTGCAGTTGTTGACAGTGTTATCAGACTACATGCGCCGCTGGTGTTGTGCATAAAATTGGCTGTGCTGGGCTTTGTCTCAGTTCTAAGACAACATCAGCAAGCTCAATGTAACTTACTCGGTGTAATTGCTACTCATTCGACACAACACACAAACGTGACGGACAGACGGACGGTAGTTTTGCGGATCATCTACAGAATGATTATATATTTGGATTTATTTTATTATGATTATCTGTGCCAACCTGTCGCACCAGTGTGTCACAGCCATAAAGAATCCGACAGCGAACAGTATGAATCCGGTAGCCATGATGATCGTCAGCACTTTAAAGAAGACCAACAAGCTCAAACCAATGCTCTTGAATACCACGTCCACGCCGCGACGCTTCGTCACCTGCTCGATCTTCATCATTGACGCATCCGCCATGACCGACCTCAAGTCACTGATCCATTGGTCGCTCTGTTGTCAGTAACAACATCACGAAACCACTAGTCATCATCACGGAGCACTTACTGACTTACAGCCGGAATGCTGGTCTAGAAATTTAAGGGAATAATATAAAATAATATGCAATTAAAAACTGCAAAGAAACTGTGTGTTTTTTCGTATCACATGCAAGTCGATTGCGTGTCGCCAATAACTGAAAACTCTCTTGAAATAGTCAGTTTTAGCCGAACGTTACTCTGTAATGTTCGGCTATTGGCACTCCATTTCCGTCTGTCGTCTGTGATGTTGGTGCAACTCGCTGAGAGGGTTGAAGTTTTCCGCATTATATTTTCTACCATAGTGTGGCTGCCTGACGGTGAAAAAATTTTTCTGAAGATATGTTTATTCATTTCGTCAGAATACATGAACGCGACGGACGGACACACGGACGGCATAGGCCGCGCTAGGTGGCCCCGTTTAATTTGGCCACCCTGTAGTATGGCGATATGCACGCTAGACTGCCCCTAAACAAACACGATGCAAACCATAAATATTTTAAGCATACTGAAGTATCAGGTTTAAATGGGTAAATCGAAATCAATGGCGAGGCAAATTACAATGCAACTGCATCACCAAGTGCACTCGGTAGAGTGCATTTACCTCCGACAAAGGTCTTCCGACGGCTCAGTGAATAAAACCATTTAAAACCACGGCTCGCTCTAACGGCGCGCCGCCAATACGTATACGTGGGATTTTTCCTGACGTAAAATTCCGCGTAGCAGCGCAGCTCGCTTGCAAATAGGCAAGGCTGCAAAGTTCCGTAGCTATACGATATCGCAGAAAGCAATCCGGTTCCGGCATCCGGACTATGATCCCGATCGGGCTCAAGAGTTAATCAGTTCGTCCATGTTCCGACATCTGTCGACACGCAACATTTCATCCAAATCCATGCACGAGTTTTTGAGTAATCTTGCTAACAGACAGAGAAACAGACAAACGCGGGCAAACGCATTTACCTCCTCATTTGTCGAAGGTAATAATATCAATAAAGTAATGCAGCAAGGAAGTAAGGAAGAAGAATGTGCAGCAATTCTGAAACCGCGTAGGTAACAATAATTCGTTTACTAGTGTTTGTGTGATTGGCTAACACCAACCAGCAGTCAACGAATTACTGTTAATTGGTGTAATATTTCAAATGAAATGGTCACTTCACAGTATTGCAGATCGGATACAAAACAGACTGTTCTTACTGAATTATATAATAGTAGTCAAGTGCCAAAGGTCCTGAAATTATTTGGGGGACCATACCTGCTCCAAAAAATGGGAATGTCGTCCCCGTCCTCCGCGGGATTGATGCCTATGCTTTTAGTTTCCTGATGTTGTGAGCATTAAAAGCAAACCAGTGTTATTGTGTTAAATACGTCATTTTTGCTATTTTTGATCTTTTGTGTCTCACAAGGTAGTGTAGCGACACATTTTAGGTGCGACGGGAATATAACAAGCATCTAGCTAGAATTTATTGTAGAATCCGACAGTGAAAGGATTTTGAAAATCGGTCGACATTTAACATTTGCTAAAGTTATGCCTAAGAGTAGAGCTACGTGTTTTTTGACTCTCTCTCTCTCAAGTTTCTTTGAAAAAAAACAATAGAAAAATTAATAAGAATGAGAAACGACAGTATAATGTACGAATTCAATTATAACGGTCGGACGTAATGTGAGCAATTATTCCTAATGTCGTATTTAACCGAAATCCGAAAGGACTCTTTATATGATACTGATAGCGACTTGTTACGATAGCTAAATTTATTGTTCTTATTCACACATTGTAATACGCACACCAGCGCAACTTCACTATTATTCACCAGGTGACAGCACCATGCCGACGACATTAAAATGGCCGTCCATAGTTTAATAAATTGTGTACCAGTTTAACATTGCGAAATTGCGAAATAAGACGTAGTTATTAAGCTTTAAACTCTGCGAGTGCACACAATAGTTTCAAGACAAACCTCCGCGGTGTAGTTGTTGAGAACAGCTTTGACCCTTTGACGGGCGACTTCGATCGACTGGTCGACGCGACGAACGTAAGTGTCGAGCATCCACTGCAGGTCGAGGACGGCCGCCCGAAAGTTAGGGGCGAAGACAGGATCTCGAAACATGGTACACAGCGTGGCGGTGTAAGTCTTGCTTTTTCGATACCAGTCCATTAAATCAGCTAATTTTTTTCGCTACAGACGCCAACATCGTCGGTAATAGTAACCAGTGACGACAGGCAGTATTTGTAATTAATTAGAGGCTATAAATGGCCCATTACACTATGCCCAAGGCCAGGGAGTCTGTAATAAGTAATTGTTGCGCGGCGGTCTTAACTCTAACGTTGTTAATTCCCAGCCTGATAGTCGCCCTAGGCCTACCTTGGGCAGTTTCGACCGTGACTATTCCACAGTTTCCCGAAATTTAAGAAGGGGGTCACGTCATTCTGACCAATAACACTTTAGGGGTACTTACATCCATTTTCTAATCTCTAGTATTTGATAGGGTCAATATGTGTATCAAATTTGAAACGTCTATGTTCATCACTTTTGAAGGTAGGCATAGGTCCCAAAATTTAAATTTAAAAAGCAGTCCCGCAACCCTTACAGCACCCAGTGTAAAAGTAGTCTGTGTTAAATTCCAGGCTTTATCCTTTCCAGAGATAGCATTTCCAAAATTTAAGAAGGGGTCATTTGACGAAGACTGCGCTGGCTTTATGGGCAATTTGTCTTTCTTTAGCTACTACTAGTCTCGATCCCTTTGTCTCCGTGGGAGACCGGCTCAACGTCATCATACTGAAGACTCCGAGCCAAGCACGGGGGTTGCTAGTTGCTACCGGTAGTCGAACCTACGACCTTCCGATCGCAAGTCGACGTACTTTGTGACTGTTTCTAGCGACGTGTATAAATCTTACTTACTGGGCGTTTTCAGTCCGTGTACCAGATTTTAAATGTCCATCTTCATCCATTCCAGAGATAGCAGGGAGTTCCAAATTTTTTTAAAAAAGTTTAAAAAGCATGTCACGTGACCATGACTGACTGCGCCCCTTTTGACCCTGTAATATTCAGATTTGTAGAAATCGCTTTCGGTTATTAGTTAAATTCATAAAACACAACCAAAAATTATTACCTAAAACTTGACGTTCTGAACACAACAAATTCGCTCTCATCGACCACGCAACTCAAGAGAACCATGTCATCAACTGGTCTCAGGCGACGGTGATCAACAGAGAGCCAGAGCGTTTTACCAGATGGATCAAAGAGGCCATACACATCCCAAAGGAAGGACAACAGGCCATGAACCATGATGAGGGAAGCTACCAACTGAGCCACCCATACGACCGCTTTTTTGGCACGGCGTCTTCTCGTCGTGTCAAGAACCGGAAGAACTGAGTACCAGCTTCTTCTGGTGAAGGATTCTGATAGCGGTCGAAACGTCAAGTTTTAGGTAATAATTTTTTGGTTGTGTTTGATAAATTTAACTAACAGTTAACTTCCAACCAGATGAATCTATTTAGCGCAATCGCTTTCGGTGTTCTACCTAAGGCGTACCAAATTTCATGCCTTTAGATTGGTTGTGTGCTGCTAAGTAAATGTGGCTGCTAACGTACGTGCCATTACAACATTTACGTGCAATACTGAATTTGAAGGCAACATTGTCTGTGAGATAAGCAACAAGAAGCTCAGCTATTAGTGAAATAGCTCGCGCTACGAACTTACGATAAGATCAGTGACAGCGGCAGATCGGATAACCGTAACCGTATCCGTAAAATAGGACTTAGCCAGGGGCGTATCCAGAAATATGGATTAGGGGGGGGGGCGACAAGGTGGGGTCTCGTCCCCTCCCCCCCCCC
>Ga0209149_1000905_pt1 | contig 13716 bp, 11 predicted proteins | sample WorMetTyACAVOLI2_FD_187423 | JGI IMG/M metagenome (GOLD analysis project Ga0209149, IMG submission 187423) | Marine gutless worms symbiont microbial communities from Max Planck institute for Marine Microbiology, Germany - Olavius algarvensis... ... | reverse complement strand
TGAAGGCCTCTGATAGAGGTCGAAACGTCAAGTTTTTAGGTAACAATTTTGGTTGTGTTTTGAGTAAATTATCTAATAGTTAACTTCCAACCAGATGAATCTATTCAGCGAGTAGTTTACTGATGTTACTGATGCGAAATGTTTGTCGTTGTGCACAAAACCGTTGTGTTTCATAGATGGTTCTTGTGAAATTAACATCTCAACCTACTGTTGAGTGTTGACAGTTATTATACACAGTTGAAGTTCACTAACGTAATGGTAGCTACTAGCTAAACACAATAATGAAACGCAGTTGTACGTTTAGTGAAGAGCTGCGACGCTTACAGTATTGCCGTTTTTGCATTGTACCCAAAATGGTAGCAAAACTGTATACCGGGTAAAGAAACAACTAGGAAAAACTTATCTTTTACATTTACTCCGAGGACGGGTATAACAGCTAGTTCGTTCTGCTTCGCTGGCTACTGATGTCGAATAGTTTTTATGTTGTGCTTTTATAACATACGATTTCAGTGCAGTAGCACTGTAATTATCAACAGTCTTTTTCTTCGCAAACTAACGCTTAGGTTTTAAACGAAAATCGCGACTTGCGAGCACTCTGTGACATCTGTCAAATAGCGGTGAGTTTTTGTCGCGCTGCGCTATGCTAGAGCGCGACGCAGCTGTGGGCGACATGTCAGTCTGTCCGTCTGTCACACGCTGGTATTGACGCAAAACTAATGAACGTATAGGATTATGCTATTTTCACTGTCGGATACCCCGTGGAATCTAGTTTTTTGATACCAACTTTCATACCTTAGGTCCATGAGAACCCCGTTGGAAGGGAATCAAACGAAGCTGGTGTGGGTAAAAACGGCAAAAACACATATTTGTAAATATTTATTCACCAGTAAAATGGTAGATGATAAAAAGAAAAGAAAAATAACAAAAAAACAAACTTACACGCAAAACTTATCTAAAAATACTTTCTGACAACGGGCAAGCTGAACACTTTTGAATTGTGCCATCGCCAGTGACCTTAATCGACTTTCAATATCATTTCAGTTACTATAAAAGGTTTCGTGGTCTGTATATCAAATTATGTAGGCCTAATGTACAACGGTCTGACGTCACATGTGAGCAATTAGCCCATTTCTATTGTCGTATTTGACCGGAAATGCTAAGCGCGACCTGTTAGCGATAGCCAAGTTTCTTGTATAATGTGTTAACCCTTTAGAGTCCAGAGGCAATTATATTGCCACATCAAGTAATATGAAGTCGGTACACTAGCCGTTGATGGGTGGGCCGTTACATTTGGTACAGCAAGAAGGGGATTGGGCGGAGGGCCCGCCCTGTCCCCTCCTCGCTGTACCAAATGTAACGGCTTATCCATCAGCAGCCAGTGTACCAACCACCATATTAATGTATAATGGCCCGTTGGTCTACGCTTGTAATGTGGCCATAAAGGGTTAACGGAGCAATAGACCATTGCAACGCGTGCGACGATGACGGACGACGCCGTGTCGTCTAGCCTCGGTCGACTCTATATCGGCTGTGGCTTGGTCTTCGTCTACGGGGACGGATGGGCGTCAGTGGTTGTAGAGCTGCTACGATTCTCTTGTGTTGCTCGATGGATGCTGCTGCTGCTGCTGATAAACTAATCGATGACGATGAGTGACGTATACGCGCAGTCGCTCAGCGATGTCACCGATATCGTCATCTTGTGCAGGGTTGAACGACGCCCGCGCAGATATATCTAATTCGTGTACTCATGAATGCACCATTCTCAACGCGCTATTCATATCTTTCAAGGGAATAGTGAAGCGCTGGCTTCTTTGTGTGCGAGATCTTTTTTTCATCTATGTACGTCAGTACATTCCGTCATGTCCTTGTAGTGCAGCTATAAAAACAGTTCCTCACTGACAATTATTCCAAAGCTTCTTTTGCGTTGCATTATTGCATAGAAAGAAGCTTATAGAAACTTCAAGTTCATAGTTATTTATATGGCACCGACGGCATTATGATCTCTTAACTATACGCTTTGTCGGTGAATTGTCAGTTTAGAAAAAAACAGCACTTTGTCGTTCGGCGTACAGTAACAAATAGGCTTATGGGATCGCAATTTTCTTCCGCGCTGCACGGCGCTCGAACGAGTCGCTGCCAGAACGTTGTTGTCGGCTACGTTACTGAAGTCGCGATGGAACTGAAGTCCGAAATTGCTTCTCGCTTCTAGGATGAACTGGGCATCACCTTTCGCTGCAAGCTGCCACGGCGCTGCTATCCGTGATGCCAGTTGTGCGGAGCCACAGTGGAGTTGATGGACTGAGGACTGATGGCGTCACGTGTATCCACGACGACGGCCACTATTCCGTCTGCATTCATTAGTCTGCGGTTCAGATTTGGACATCAGACTGATGGTAGTCTTTGACCACGTGAAACAGCAGGACGGTATCTCTATTGTGTCTCTGGAATCTTCAAAGCAATTTGTGTTTGATCCATGCCGAAGACTTTAGACGTTTCATCATCGTGTACGTACAGGGTGGCCCAAAGTAAAATATCGCTGAGGTAAATTTGCGATATCTTGGCAACGGCATAAAATTTTTCGACGAAATTCACGACATTAATTTTCAACTAATCGAAAAATTAATCCACAGAACCGTGCATGTTATATATCTAAAAAGACTAATTTGCGGTATTCCAAAGGTTAAAGCATCATTTTCAAATTTTACGGTTTTATGGTAACCGGTTATTATTTCCTGGTAGAAGTTTATTTACAGCACCATAGAGCTGTTGACATCAGTGACGTAATTGACAGACGGTTTTGTTATCTTTTTTTGTAAATAAAGTTTGGAATTTTCAAGACACGCCCTAAACATTTCAGAGCTAAAAGTAATTCTTCAGTCGATCTGGAATAACTTGTCACAGCACAGGATTCCATTGACAGATCCATTCCGAGTTCCACCAAGCGATTAAGAGCGTGCGTCAAGGCCAACCGTGAACTGCGAGTATAATAGCTGTACTTTATTGCTACAGCATCCTTCACCAGTTAGTAAACATCGATGGATTGACAACATTACTGCATTGATGCTTTTGATGAAATTACCCAATTACCCAATTCATTAGTAATATATGTCTCTGTTATTTATAAATTCTCTCTCTTCTCTGTAAATTTCATAATAACATACCAAACGGTTGCTAAGAGTAAGATCTCAAATTTACCGCGGGATATTTTTTTTAATTTGGGCCACCCTATAGTTCGACTATATAGCCTATAATAGTTCGACTAATGCCTGTATCTCATTCTCTGATCTACATGTACGTTGCTTAATATTGTGGTTAGGGGGCACGAACGGCATCCAGTCTGTGAACATTTCGCTCCAATAATCTCCAAAGAGATTTCTCTAAGGAGATCTCTGGGAAATCCAGTATAACCTGTAGTGACGACATAAAATTCACCGGAAACCGAAAGTAGAGTCAGTGAGAGCAGGCTTTGGTGCTCATCACCACACACAAAATAAGCCACGTTAATAATGCGGTCATTTTATCTGTCTGTCATCGTTATCTCGTATTTACCTGTAGACATACAGAGCTACTTAAAGGAATTACAGTGACATAATGATGTTACGTTAGTCGTGATTTATTGCACTGATACGTCGTTGTTGGCGTACATCTGGCTGCAGGCAACAACTTTAGTCATTATCGGTACATTCAGTATCTAACACGTGAGTATGCCGGTCTTCGGTGCACAGTAGATAACTAGATTTTTGCTATTATTTTCTTTTATTGTATGCAGTGTGTTCGCACGTTGCTGTTGAGGCATCTATATATGAATTGATGAATTCTCTTTACGACTGTTGCGTAGCATTTAGAAGCTTTGCTATCGCAGAGAAACCGTTGAAAGCTCTATATTATGCAGAGATGTCTTTACTCATAAAAGCCACAAAAGTTTTCGAGATATTGGAGTTAGGCAGATTCCAATAGCTGTAATGACTATCAAACTCAAAGATATAGTTGTTTCCGTTTGCAGTAAAAGTCGTCGTGAGAGGTATGTGGACTATGTGCTGTCCGTTGGCAAATGGGTTCCATATCTGAGGCTGTAAACAAACTGAACTCTGCACAACAATTTTTATACCTTTCCTTTATTTGCTAAATGGTAATTTTATAATCGTTGTAGTTCAAGATGCACACAATTCTACGTTTTAATTCTGCTGTAGCTATTTCAGTTTTTTTCGAATTAATGTAAAACGCCGAAGATCTGTTGTGACATAGTTCTAGTAGTATTTTCTGCGTTAGTCTTTGTTTCCATGCACCCTCTGCCTGTGTGCAATACACGGTGTTTTCTTATTTCTTCCATGCACTGGAAACGGTATAGTGCATGTTTTCCGTTGTAATAGAACATAGCAGTGTATAGATGTACCTAGTATTTGTGCGATGTGAATGGTGGATGCCTATATCGCAGCTTGTAGTTAGCCTATCGAACAAGCAGCTGGTCCTCTAGTAGTGTAAGCTGTATTCTATGTTTAGATTAGATTAGATTAGAAGGCATGCTGCAGAACTACTATCCGTTTAGCTTCTTTGATAGAAAGCTTCTCCGATTCAGTTAGTTTGCCGACATTGTGTGCCTTACAAATGTTTGTATAATAATAATAATAGTAATAATAATAACGAATCTAGACACATTTTCGACTGTCCAGTGGCCCGAGAGCTGAGTTATTGAATAAAGCAACTAAATGGGATGCTTCATTTATAACTCGTGCTAGTGAACACGTGCAGCTATAGACAAGCAGAAACAACTGTTCATGTAAGAGTACAAACCTAGAACGTCATAGACGTCAAATCAACACTGGCGCATCTACATCGAATGCGGCCATTTTCGATCTTCTCCGAGTTTTTGGCCATACCTTGCTCTGCTCATGTAAAAAAATTCATGATGATATCTCAAACGGTTCAATAGTTATCGTGTTGACAACACACACAAACAAACACCCACACTCCACACACACACACACACACATTACTGAAAAGCAATACCATCTTCGCTGCGCGGGTCACTCATACACACATACAACAAGAAAGAACAAGTCGTTTAGCGACATTCGCTAGGTGGCGCTACTAGTCAGAAGTTGTGGCCCTGTGATGTTGAGATTTGGGCCAAATTTGGCGCAAAATATTATGATCTATTTTGAAAATTTAATAACGACAGCGTTAACTGTTTTCTAGTAGTCTTGCACACTAACACGTGCGACCAAAAACAGTACCTCGCTGGGAGAGGTAAACAAATGTCCGCTGATGATTTGTGGTCACTTGTATTTGACGTGTTTTAATGCATGGTTGTTATTCTGTTGCAGACGCTCCGCGACTGACTGCGTTCCCGAAAGATAAGCGCGTCGTCGACGGCGGAATTGCCAGTTTTCTCTGCCGTGCCAGCGGTAACCCGGTCCCGGAAGTCTATTGGCGACGTGCAGGGCGACGTATCGCCGTCGGCCGGCAGCGTTACACGGTCGTCGCCGTGCCCCTCGGCGGGTCTCTGCTGCGCATCGAGCCGGTCAAGGCGGCGCGCGATGACGACAGCGCCGTCGAGTGTGTGGCCGAGAATGGGATCGGCGATCCGGTCTCAGCCACTGCCAGGCTACACGTCTACCTCGACGGACAAGGTTGACTAGTACTATTATCGTAACCTACCACTGGACCTTTGGTGTTTAACCCTTTATAATTTTAGATGAAATTATAGCGCCACATCGAATAATAATAAGTTGGTACACTGTCCGTTGATGGGTGGGCTGTTACAGTGCACTTAAGCAGGTCCGTCGGCGTCTTGGACCGGAAGCAATGGTCAAGCTCGTAACACTATTGGGCCGCAGCCCGAACAGTCCCCTCTTCTCTGTACCAAATGTAACAGCCCACCCATCAACGGCCAGTGTACCAACCACCGTATTGCTGTATAATGGTCCGTTGCTCTGCGGTTTTAATGCGGCCATTAAAGGCTTAAATTAGTTTAAATCTACATTGAATAATTTCAGCACATTTCCTAACTGCTTTCATCGTTTTTGTCTTGCACCGTTTCCCTTCATTCCGACTTGTTTCAACACTCTTGCTTATTTTTTTTCCATTTTTTCAAACTCTGTGGCTCAATTTTTGACTATCTACGACATAGACTGCGAGCTGATGGCCAGCTTATCTTCTAAATGTTAAATTTATTTACTTTTAGGCGTTCGAATTGTTTTTTATAGAATCCTTCATACCACGCGACTCATTACGTGGAAATGCGGTATATGCTATGGTAGTTCTGTCGTTCGTTTCACTTGAGTGATCTGTGTGAAAACAGCTGAAGACTCATTTAATAAAAGTAATTCCCCTGTAACCGAACCCTAAACTCTGGACTCGTTTTTTTGGATTTTTCGTTATGCAACAGGTGTTGTCAACCCAATGCGACCGTCGCAAGCTGTTCATATCATTGAGCGCCCGACTTGATTCACGGCGCTTGGCTGTCACAGTCGCAGGAAGGGCGTTAGACACGTTAACACGCTATTATTATCAACCGTCATATAGAATTAAATCAAAAAATTCAAATGATACGGAGCGTCGCGCGGTTTCTCTGTGACAGCCGAGCTTCTTGTCGACACCACGATCAGCCAAGGAACACCTCTTGGTGGCGACGACATGGCGCCGTGTGTGGCATACCATATTTACCACATTTTACCATATTCGACGACTTAAGCAGGTCCGTCGGCTTCTTGGACCGGAGGTAACGGTCAAGCTCGTGACATTTATTTCAGCAGACTTGACTGTTGCAACGCTGTGCTCGCCGGACTACCTGTCTCGACCATATCACCTCCTCATGGCGTTCAGAACGCAGCAGCACGTCTCGTCGCTCAGCTCCGTTTACGTGATCACGTGGTAACTGGTCGTTTCGCTATTTTGCCAGTTCGCCACCTGGACGTTTCGCTTGTTGCTATCGGGAGACAAAGAAGTTCTTACAGTATTGCAAGTTACAGACTTTCAGACAGGTGGCGAAACGTCTAGATGGCGAACTGGCAAAGTAGCGAAACGTCCATGAATCGATCACGTGACTCCCGCGATGCGCGATCTTTACTGGCTACCAGTGGTGTGGAGTATCGCATTACCTACAAACTCTGCCTGCTCATGCACAGTATCCATAATGGGAAAGCACCACCTTATCTCGCTAACACGGTGACAGCAACCTCAGGTATCGAGTCACGGTCCAGTGACCGCTACGAGATTCCGTGGTCACGACTTCGATTTGGTGAACGCCGATTTTCTGTTGCTGCTCCGACAGCATGGAACAGTCTGCATCAGACTAGATCTACAGTAACATTTAAACGACATGTAAAGTCCGTTCTCTTTGAACGAGCGTACATCAGCTACTGTAGTTTTTATTTCATTACTTTTAACTATTTTTATCTCATTGTTTACTGCTGGTCATGTTTCTATGTAAGCAGACTCATTATGATTATGATTAGGCCGATGATTATGATGACACTGTCGTACGTTGACAGCATTTCTGACGGAATACCTCCGTCCAGTTTATATGTTCCACATTTTTACCGCGCGATGCTATGCATAGCGCCGTCTATGCTGTCGCAAGATGTCTGTCTGTCCGTTCGTCTGTCTGTTTGTCTGTCACACGCCACTATTGCGTCGAAACGGCTAAACATAATATCATCAAACCTTTTGACCGTCGGGTAGCCAAACCATTCTCGTTTTTCCGTACCAAACGGTGTGGCAATTTTCCAACTGGACCCCCTAATGGGGCGTCGAATGGACGGGGTATGAAAAATGTGATATTCGACAAATATCTCGATTTATCTCGGAAATGGTACAAGATAGAGCCGTAGGCACTATGAAATACAAATAGGAAACCGTACCAAACTTTCGATGATCTTGAGTGATATTAAGTGACTTAGCGAAATATTTAATGACATGAAGCATCGCACAGTGTCTGCAACAGCTGAGCTTCTTGTCGATAGACCGACTGGATTATAGGCAATCCAGCGCTAAAATGGTCGCGGTGTACTGTGTCTCCCGTTGACCGCTGCCGATGACTGACGAACCATATCGATCTCAGATAGGACGCGCGCAGAGACGCCGAAGTGTACTCTGGACGACGCGCGTAATAGTGATCTGGATGACCGTGTGATCGGGCGGGCCGACCCGACGGCGGCGAAGCAGCGACATCTCGGTGGGTGGCCACGGTGACGAGGTCAGAGGTCATTGCGAACGGTGAATAGAAATGCTCAAGAAGGATGAGTTTCGTACTTCGTGAAGACGGCGAAGATGGAACAGTCTAGTCTACAGACCATGTTGCTACAGTGTGGGGACGTCCATTGTTTTATTGTTCTGGTGGACACTGCATGGGGTAATTCGTTTTTGTGCTTCTACCAGGCCAGACTGGCCGGCGTAGACATTAGGTTTTTTACCTGTCCTGTCCGTAGGCCTACCTACGGCCGTCCGTCCGTCCGTCCATCCGTTCGTCCGTTACCAGAGTTGTGAAGACGATATTTTGAAAACGAATGAACCCATTTTGATGCAAATCAGCACAATTGATCCACGGCGGACGTAGGCATGAAACGGTCAGCTTTGAGGATCAGGAGGTCAAAGGTCAAGGTCACACGAGGCCGAAGATAGATTTGGAGGCCTGGCGGAGGCATCATTCTCGAGAAACTTTTCTAGTTTGTTATCACGGCGTACTGGTAAAGCCACCGCGGCAAAGGCGAGCAGCGCGCCAAATATATACGGTACAGTGTGGCGCAACTACTATAATGTTGGTCGTTTGCTTTTCCCAAACTGTAACAACCCAAAAAATTAAAGTCATCCCTGAAGTAGGCCTACAGCAGCACAGTTCTAAATTCACGTCGAGCTGACCTGGTGCTGCTCGCTGTTTAACGACGCGAAGCGACGCGTGCCAGCTCCGGTTAAATCTGATGACCGAGCAAGTGCGCTATACTTGATCCAGTGATCTCGATCTTCTCCTGTCACATTGCACGGCCAAGGTTAAATATGATCCGATCTGGATTTACGATGCCGCAGTTGGACAGCAAGTAGGTCTGCATACGAGTGTTCACTTAGTACTGGTGTGTCATTTTTTTTATCGCGCGGCAGCTCACCGACGCGCGATATTGATATAGCAATTCTGTCTGTCTGTCCGTCTGTCCGTCCGTTGCGTTCCGGTATTCTGTAGAAACGGCTTAAGATATTGTTATAGTTTTTTTTCACCACAGTAGCCCAATTATTCTAGTTTTACGATTGTCAAACATCTTCGCGAAATTCGGACGTGGTTACCCCTTTCAGGGTCGCTAAATACAGGTGGGGTATAAAAATTCCTAGATTTTCGACCAATAACTCGCTATATCTCGCAAATGGTACAAGATAGCGCCATAGTTACTATGAAACGCTAATAGGAACTCTTATGCGATCTATCAAATGGTGCAATTTTCAACGACCTTGAATGAACCCTAAGCCTGTTTTCAAGGTCACACCATTCTTTTTCCCTTAGAAATAGGCCCCATAAATCCAGATAGGGGTCTGGGGAGCGCTGTAAGTTCCCCAGCGGGGTCTGGGACGGAGCCCCAGCCGAAATTGGATTTTGGTGCATTTTAGCGTTAAAATCTGACATCCAGTGGCAACAGTTTTAATGATTTTCCTGAGAATCAACTCACCAAATTTCGTGCAGAAACAGTACACAGAGTCCTCTGACACTGAGTCATAACATATTTTATAACTTTGCGACAGATATATTTCTTTGCACGGCGGCAAGTGCGGACGACATTGGCATGTCTCTACGGTTACTTTCTACGTCATTTCCGACTGCATTTGATTCTGTAGTAATAATTTCAATAAATACATAGGCTAACAGCGTGCAGATATATTGATGAAATTCTTACTGACTCCAACGATTTCACTTATAGCGTTATGTACTGTGTAATATTGAGGAACTTCTAGTTCATAAAATCCACACCAGTTTGTAGCTGAAGAAATTGTTAGAATATCAGCAACCCGAATTTTTTTTACTAAGACTAACTGGATTAACTGGATCATTAGTTTTCTTTACATTATTCTATTCTCGGAGGAATTACCGTTACCACGTCAGAGGTCATCGTCTGTAACTTAAAGTTCATTTCGTAAAAGGTAAAATTTCTTCACTGAATAAAATGCGTTAAAATATAGACTATTTTTTCGGACCTTGCATTTTAAATTGGGAGCTCTATGGTTAATAATAAATAAAAGAAATAAAGTATCAAAAATGAAGAAGTGCTTCAAAGTAGGGATGGACGTTTCGATTAATTTCCAATTCCGATTAGGGACAGGGCTTGTTTTTTAATTGTGGTAATTTTATTGACCTGAAAAAATATATGTTACTGTATAAACCGCAGTTAACGAACAGCTCTTTAGCTGCCAAATCATGATGTTATAAAGAGTTGTGGCATCTATAATACTTGTAAACACAATTACACCATATTATGGCGTCATAAAGATTACAGTTTTATATCACAGTGTGGCTAGCTGATGTAATTCGTTCATTTTCACTCAGGTATTACGTGGTTGTTGCTCGCACGTTGCCCACGAGAGCATTTGTCAACACGCGGCACTGCGGCGTGGCCTAGTATATCATTTCGTGCAATATCAGGCACGACAGATCTACGATATACGGGCTGATGATTCGGCTATCGGGTCTCCTCGACTTCATCCTTTCGTTGTATGAATTATTCATTTCATCTCCGTCGACAGAGATGAGTTGGTTGCGACGACAGCGATCGAGACGGCGGTGTGGTGATGTTGAGACGGACAGCGGCGCCAGCAACACGTTTCGCTCGATCCACCGGTGACGCAATAATAGTGTTGCCAGCAGCAGCAGGCGAGACATCAGTATCAGCAGCCGCAGCGGCGTTAGTTGCTGGAGTTGCGGCGGTGTTATGAAATCGTTGATGATTGAAACACCGCCGCCAGTCAGTCAATTACATGTCAGTTCGTCGTACGCGCTGCGATTAGCTGCACGCGTATACGCTCGACGAATAACAATTATTAACTGCAACTGCCACGACCCGCTGACTCCCAGTCCACATCGATGTTATCAACCGGGATGTTTCATTGTCGTCGGTTCTCGCTCTGACTTTACTACTGGTTCCGTTGGTCTTTGACCGGCGAGCTTTCGCTGTCCTGCGCTCGACCTACAGCTGACGGGTGGCCACTTATGTGGGTAAATCGTCCACTATAGGTCAGCCAAGTAGGCCAACTGAGCCTTTCATCCTTTCGGGGTCGATAAATGAGTAGTAAGCTGCAACTAGATGTTGTCACCACATTCCGTGGCGGCGCCGTCTGTTGAACGCGAACGAAGGCTAAAGGCAGGCATGGTGTTTGCAGGTTATGATCCGTGTGATCCGTGTCTGAGCGCCTTGATGACGAGATACTTGTCATCTAGGGCGCTATATAAATCCACGTACCTTTACCTTTTACCTTTACTGTCTTGCACGATTTACTACTTCGCCAAGGCGGAGTTATGCGATCACTGCTGTTTGTCTGTCTGTCATTCTGTGAGCAGGAAAACTAAAACTCGCGAACGCGTTTACGGATGTCGCCACCGGATGGTAGGCATGGGCAAGGATGGCTATGTAGAAGTGATTGAATTTGGTGTTGATCCAGATACGGATGTGGATCTAGGATTAGTTTTTCACTTTCCTTAACACTGGGAAATAGGGCATTTTATGCGATATATTGCCACTCACCGGAGGGCGACACAGCAGCGGCCTTGGCGGAGTTTGCGCTCTGTGAATGCTCTTGTTCACTCGTTCATTTATTCACGTGTATTCACTGACTATGCCAGACTGGACGAAGACAAACGCAAAATCGGAGATGGTACAAAGATAAAGCTGGTCGTTTTGTTACAACTAATTTCGAAGTGTTCGCATATGAACGCTTTGTATCAGGCGGAATTACGTCTTTTTGTGACTATGTATACGTCACGTACTTTGAAATTTGGAACTGGATATTGTAGCAAGGTAACGTTGATTAACCCTTTAGAATTCAGAGACAATTAGGCCTATGGTGCCACATCAAATAATATGAAATTGGTAGGCCTACACTGGCCGTTGATGGGTGAGCTGTTACATTTGGTACAGCGAGGAGGGGACTGGGCGGGGCCGCAGAGCCCGTTCAGGCCTCTCTTCCCTGTACCAAATGTAGCAGCCCACTCATCAACGGCCAGTGTACCAATCATCATATTGCCGTATAATGGTCCGTTGTTCTGCGGTTTTAATGTACCCTTATTTCGTTTGTAGTAAAGTAAGAAAGCAGGCGGGATTAAACTGGATTTCGGTAACTGGTGTATCATTTCTTTGCAGTTCGCGAAGAAAATGATTGAGATGTTCACGAGATACGAGAATGAGATTTGCACATGTACTTTCACGCACTGTCTGTTCTTCGTTAGAGCTCAAAGAAATAAACTCGTCCATTGGCTTCGCATATCGGAATTTGTATGAAATATTTCTTAAAGATTTCAGATAGACAGTTACATTCAGCCCACTACATTCACATGTATAGCTTTGCTGACTGTTACAGTAAAGTAAAACAGACCATGACTGTGTATTTGCTGCAGTTCCTGGCGGTTATCCACGCATCATTGAGAATCCGACGTTGAAATCCGTTGAGAAGGACCGCAATACGGTGATGATCTGCAACGCGGCCGGTGACCCGGAGCCTTCGATCGTCTGGTACAAGGATTACGTGCCGGTCGACGTGAGTCACCCGAGACTGAAACTGCTGCCTACAGGTAACTGCGTTCTCTTCAACCACACTTGTGATGACGATGTTGGTGATGCTGATGATCTACACAGTGGCATATCAAGTGCCACGAGGTGATGTCTGTGGTAACTTAAATGCAAGAAAAACCTTCAGGCGGTCGAAGATTACGTCCAGGAGTCCACTGGGGCCGGAGAGCAACATAGATTTCCCGGACCCCTTAGCCAATGGAGAGGGGGTTTACTGCCCCTCGAGTCGACTGGAGAATTTGGCACTGTGAGTCTCGCTTTTCCCATCTGTCTCTGAACCCGATTGAAACATCCTGGCTACGCCACTCTGTGTACGTACGATATGATTTGCAGTGTCAAACACGTGGTCCAAGAGTGATGGGTAACCAGCCTGATGTACCGCGGGAACAGATGTGATTGAAAAAAGAACCGAAGACCGATAAAGACGAGAAATCTGAACACGTAGATCAGTTCAAATCTGACACAATATCTCACCACGGTATATTTTCGGCTCTCCTGGCGGGACCCCTGGGGTGATCAGCTCCCCCGACGTGGCTCTGACGCGATCGCCACCAAAATAGGTGGTGCAGTGTTTGTGAGAGACCAGTGCAAACTTTGAGCCAACTACGTGCAGCAGTTTCGGAGGAGATGCATCCCAGACAGACAGACAGACAGACAGACAGGCGAACGGACAAGCAGCAAACTTAATATCCCTCGTTACTGTGGGGGAGATAAAAAAAAGACAGACTATGATACTGATAGAGAGATAGTGAACTACTGCGAAATTAAAATTATCAGCCGCTGTAAGTCACTTGCAAGCTGCAGACATTATTGCTAGTCACTGAAGTCGGACTTATAGCAAGCGACAGCCGCCATAGGGGCCGTAAGCGGAAATGGAATTATTAAAATAAATCTGCTTTTACACGCATTTCCGGTGGTAACAGCAAAAGAGAGAAATGTAATTTCTATCGCTTTCCGC
>Ga0209149_1000904_pt1 | contig 13719 bp, 9 predicted proteins | sample WorMetTyACAVOLI2_FD_187423 | JGI IMG/M metagenome (GOLD analysis project Ga0209149, IMG submission 187423) | Marine gutless worms symbiont microbial communities from Max Planck institute for Marine Microbiology, Germany - Olavius algarvensis... ... | reverse complement strand
ACGCAAGCAGGAACTCGTTTACTTCTGCGCGATGTAGTTGTGATGCGGTTATTCCTCCGTCCAATAGCAGCTCGTCTTTTGAAGTGTCCGCCATTTTTTGGGATTGTAATTTTGATGACATTTGTCCCAACGCTACGAATCTATGGAATTGCCTCTAGAAATTTATATTAGTACCTCTATGGGTAAAATAATGCAAACATTAGGCCTACTAGACGATGTTGACTAGTCCCAATTTGTGCTAATGCATGTCGTAGAATAGTTAATATTAGAAAGCAGTACATAAACGATGTGATTACATGAATATATACAAAATACTACTGTTTCCTCAAACATGAATATGGTGTTATTTACAGCGTAAGAGCCAAAAAGGTGGGGCTTACATTTTATGGGCCACCTGTATTCTGAAAGTTTCGTGACGATAGCTGGAACCGTTTTCCCGTAATGGTGGGGCAAAAAAGATAAGGATATTAATACAAACATCGTTACAAAGTTACAAACGCTGGTGATCAGAAACAATACGTAATCGGCTGTCACAGGGGTGAAATAATAAAAAACACTTACATCGCTGCCTGGTTGGTTTCGAAAACGGTTCTAAATATAAAACTTGTTACTCAGCTTTCTGAACGTGATGCACATTTGAATTATAATCTTTAATTTATTTTATTTGCATTAACAAGAAACTTGGCTGCTGCAGAGAGGCTGCGTGATGAAAATTTTGCTAACTCACTCAAGATTGTGGCATGCCCTTGAAAGCTGGGTTAGGGGTCACCCAGGTTTATTGAAAATTACACCATTCGTTAGATCGCATGCGAGTTGCTGTAGGCGTTCCACAGTAACTGTGGCCCTATCTTGTATCGTTTGCGGGATAAAGCGAGATATTGGTCGAAAATGCGATTTTTTCATACCACACCTTCATGCTTCATTCGATGCCCTCGTTAATGGGGCCTATTTCGTCACAGTGTTTCGTACGGAAAAAAAACTAGAATGATGTGATAACCGGAACGCTGAGGATGTGCTAGCAGTTTAAATACAACACACGAACGTGACAGACAGACAGACATGCAGGCAGGCGGATCGACAGACACACACTGCGCATGTGCTGTACATAGCGTCGCGTGGCGAATAAAGATGTATATAAACATGTTCATGCCTTCCAACGTGCTAAAACGTTTAAGTATGCTTACAAAAACGAGGTCATTCTTTTACGTCATAACAAATTTGCACTGATTTGCACGCAACAGCATTTCCTAATCGTTGTTTATGTGTAATGTTGCAATGTGTTTGTTGATGATATGGCTTTTTGACAGCTCGTACTAGTAATAAACGCGAAATCTTTAAGAGGCGCCTCTGACTGCTCTGCTTTTACGTAGTAGAAAATCTGTAAATTTGTTCCACATCCATGTGTCTGTTGCCTCTTCTCCTTCTTTCTCTTATACATCTTTTTGAATTGTATGTTTTGTGTGGTTTTGTATTATTTGTATTCAGTGCATTTGTTAACTCATTATGTAGCCTGATTGTTCATTATTTTTATTATTGTTACTTAACTTACTTAGGCTTCAGATTTAGTACTGCGTAACGTTGTCTTCGGCGTAACGTTGAGGCGACATCAACAAACTCCGCCGCTTACCAGCAACTAGTGTTATAAACTCGCCATGGTCCGTCGCAACGAAGTCTATTGTACTTGCCGCTGGAACGGTCCACAGCATGCCACGAAGACAGATATTGGCTCAGAATCGCGATTTGTGCCTACCCCACCTGCATTTGAGGCTCAGTTAGGGGGGTTCCCGTTGGAATATTGCCATGCCGTTTGGTAAATAAAAACTAGAATGGCTTGGCCACCCGACGGTAAAAAAATTTTGAAGATATGTTTATTCGTTTTGACAGAATTCACGAACGTGACAGACAGACACACGGACACTGCATGACGGCTAAGGCCGCGCTTGCATAGTAGCATTGCGCGGCCAAAACGACTAACTTTGGGGGTTATGAAGTCAAAGGTCAAGGTCACATGAGCCGAAGTTGGATTTCAGTACCTGACGGAGGCATTATTCTGGACCCTTTTGGTCAAGCAGCTTTTCTAATTTGTTCATATTTGTGCCTGAAAGAATCTAGACAGTCGCCGCACATTTTGAATCGTATTGATTCTTGTAGTTCACTGGATGGAATGCGTGCTGCAGCAGCTATAATATGTAATGATAAATTAACCTATCCAGGTGTGGCCGTATCTGCTCGGCTATTACAAGTTCGGCGCGACGCAGGAAAAGTGCGCCGCTCAAGACGAAGCTGCCAGATGTCAGTACGAGAACACAGTGTCCGAGTGGCTGGCCGTCGAGGCGATTGTCACGCAGTGCGACCACGAGGCTATGGAGGCGAACATTGCCCGCCTGTCTGCCGAGCAGAACGCCGCCGACGCGGCCACCGCCGCTTCGTCGGCCGAAGCGGCTGTGCGCGCCGCCGCTGCCATGCTGGAGGTCGTCGACGAAGGGGTACTAACAGACGAGCCGGGGACGACGGCGGCAGACGGCGGACTGCAAGCGGCGGCGACGACAGTGCAGCAGGATGGACAGAGTTGTGGTAGCAGGACGAGGCTGACTGATGACGGATTTGGCGGGTCTCTGTCGTCTGACGGAAGCAGCAAGCAGGAGGACACGCCCATCTCACTACACGGCGACGACTCGTCGTCTGATGCTGCGCGTCGACAACAGTTCTTCGTCGTCACAAATCCAACCGTCGACGATACAACAATGTTAGCAGCAGCAGCAGCAGCAACCGATAGCTGCATCATCACTCTGTCGCAACGCGAGGGTACAGTGTCTTGCTTGGCCTAGAAACTTTGCAGATTAGAAGGGTTAAATATGATCTTCATATTAATAAGTGTTGGTGTTGTAAAATTATTAATGGCGAAATTTCTTTGGATTGCAATCTTTTGGACTTGTCTGACTTACTCAAACCAGAGCAAACGAATATAAACTATAAGCATCAAGTTTATCTCTAACGTAAATGCTCACAAGTATTTTTTCTTTAACCGTATTTGTTATACATGGAATGCATTGCCAAATACTGTTGTTGTAACATCTTCTCTGAATACTTTTAAAAGACTGCTTGACAGAGTTGACCTGTGTCACTTTGCTGTATTACCATAATTTGTTTGTTTTATTTGTATTATTTGTATTTTATCTGCATTTGAATTTGTATTAAAGGCATATGTAAGTGGACGTCTGGCCGTGTATGTCCTGTGAGAAATATTTTTTTCTCATTCAACTATGAGTTGAGTTGAGTTGCATGCCAGTCTGTTGGATAACGTCATCATTAAACTCCCGAGTGTAACAGTTGCAGTCGAACCACGTTAATGATAAAACATATCAAACCTTATTTCTTAACAAGCTATGCATAATATTTATTTACCTATAGTACTCAATGGACTAAGTTGATGGATTAATTACAGTCTTTGTCGCTTGTTTAATTTTTATCGTCAATTATTACTGCAGTTAATCAGATTTTTATATCGTTTAGATTCTGGATCTGCGAGTGACTACTTGGTGCTTGAGGCTTCTCCGGCAGTCTCTAATGCTTCCAGCGGTGGTGTATACTCGGTAACTAACCTACTGTGCTCATAAATGTATAAATGTAATAAAATACACATGTGTGTACGGTACGCTGTTGGTTGCGTGGCACAGTGGTAGAACGTCGGTCTCTGACAGGCGAACTTTCGCTGTCCTGCGCTTGACCAGCGGCTGACGTGTGACCACTTATGTGGGTAAACCGTCCGCTGTAAGTCAGCCAACCAGGCCGATTCAGCCTTTCATCCTTTCGGGGTAGATAAATGAATAGTAGGCTGCAATTAGATGTCCGCAACCTCAGTCTGGGGATGCGCCATCTGGTGAATGTTTACGAGGTAGAGGCCGGTACGATGTAATTTGCAGGTAACACTGTGTGATCCGTACCTGAGCGCCTTGAGTGTGAGGTACTACAATAAAGGCGATATATAAATCCACTTCCTTTACCTTTACCTTTTACGCTAATGGCAGGCAATTTTTGGGCCTATGTTGCAAATAACTACTCTTGCATAATAATTATGGCCTAATAATTTATTGTTTAGCATTCTCGTGTTGTGTTGACACACGTCCACGCTGGCAAATAGTGCTAAGCATTATGCTATAATATACACTGTGTGCGGAAAAACCGACCGAGCTACTTGATGAAATCGCTTAATAATCACTAACGCTAACACTAAAATTATGGCAAAAACTTTTTGAATGTTTTCTCGATAATACCAGAAATCAAAAATTGACGAAGTTATTAATCTTTAAATTTTAACAACTGAAAATCAAAATTTCCGACATAGTGCTTACACCAGCCATCCAGCAAAAATCAAGGAAAACTGACATCCTGATTTTTTAAAATTGGTTTCAGAGTCATATAAAACTTGCCACAACATTGTCGCGTCTATTATAAATTAAAATATAAAATTGACAAAGGTGACGTGAGAGCCATTGTCAGTTCAATACGGTAAATATGAAAGCTACTCATTCCAGTATGCGACTCTACTTCTGGTATCAAGTAATCGTTATCATTTTCTATTACTCTGTCAGACTGTCGCACTTATTATGTGTATTCTATTTGTGTTTTATATAATGCATATGAGCGAAACGTGGACCCTTAATTATTCGGCGACTTGAGGCATTTGAAATGTGGATCTGGAGGCGAATGATGAAAGTACCATGGACTGAGCACAAAACAAATGAAGAAATACTGAAGATGGTTGAGACAGAAAGAGAAATAATGGACACCGTTAGAAGTCGACGGAAGAGATGGCTAGGTCACATCCTGAGATATGACTCATTACTGAGAATAACGTTAGAAGGGCAAGGGGAAGAAGGCTTACGGGAGACCAAGAACAATGCTTTTGGATTGGCTACTGAAGACAGAGGAAGGCAATATCAGCTACGAAGAACCAAAGATGTCCCCCCAGGACAGGTCTAGATGGAGTCAATGAAGATGGAAACCTGCCATATGGCAAAGCACTACATAGAGATTGTGCATATGACTGATATTCTGTTTTTGATGCTAATAATGAGAAAAAATAAAGATTTCTCTGATTACAAAATGCTGTTTAGAGTCAGCTCAACAGTCGCGTGTGATGTGCGCTTGTACATGCTGCGGAAATGTGTTGAAACGTTTAGCCGGAGTTTTTGGACAGTATTGCGATCAACATTCACCGAATAGACAAGGATGTGCAGAGATGCGATCGCAACTACAGCTACTTCACGGTCGCCGGCAACCTCGATAAACTGCGCAACATCATGTGCACGTATGTACATGTATATATGCGACAGTGCTCTCTGCTGCTCATTCACTTACATCCCTAACATTTCTATGCTCTCGTTCTACATTGGTATTTGGTCGACTGTTAAGACTTCCTATTTCGGCGACAGCGGCGACAGCCGGCGAAGTATTATATTTAGTCGCCTGTGTTTTTATCGCGCGTCAGCACACTGACGCGCGATATTGATATAGCAATTCTGTCTGTCCGTCATTCTGTCTGTCTGTCTGTCCGTCCGTCACGTTCCGGTATTCTGTGAAAACGGCTTAATATACTGTCATTGATTTGATAATGTTTTATAATATATTACGTGGTTTTTCACCATTGGGTGGCCAAGCCATTCTAGTTTTTCTTTACCAAACGGCATGGCAATATTCCAACGGGAATCCCCCCTAACTGAGCCTCAAATGCAGGTGGGGTAGGCAGAAATCTAGTATTTATGCAGGTTCCCTCTTTGACACCATTAACTGTAATGTTATCGGTAGTATTTGGAGACCATTCATTGAGAATTATAAATCAGCACTGTAATGATTGTCGTTCCAGTTCATTTGTATGTCGCAACGTAAATGCCTGGAACAGTTTGCCGGAGCATGTTGTTAATTGTAAAACTAATGCCACTTTTAAACGTAAATTGTCCACTGTTGATCTGACTCAGTCTGTAATGTTTTAATTGTGTTTATTTTTTAACAGGGGAGTGGTAAGAGTCATTTGAGACCTCACTTCCCCTTAGCATTCCGTCTCTATACTTTTTTCCTTTATGTTTTTACTTGGTTTGCTAATAAATTATCTGTGTGTATCGTTTCTTCACCACACGGTAGTCCAATCATTCTAGTTTTATGGGTATCAAATACCTTTGCGAAATTCCGACGAATCACCCCTTTCGGGGCACTAAATACAGGTGTGATATAAAAATTTCTCGATTTTTGACTACTAATAAGTCGCTATATCTCGCAAACGATACAAGATACAAGATAGCACCATAGTTACTATAGAAGGCGGATAGGAAACTGCACCCAAGCTTTCGAATAGTGCCAGTTTCAATGACCTTGAGTGATCTCTAACTCAGATTTCAAAGTCACGATATTATTCAACGACAAGTAACTCGAGAAACGGTACAAGATAGAGCTATAGTTACAATGGCGGACCAACAAAAAGTCGTACATGGTCTATCACACCGCTCCATTTTCAATGATCTTGAACGACCACAAACCCAGATTTCAGAGTCAGGCCATTCTTTAACGCTGAATATCTCCGAAATGGCTAAAGATACGGCCATAGTTACTATAGACGGCGAATAGGAAACTTTCGAGTGGTACCAGTTTCAATGACCTTGAGTGACCTCTAACCCACATTTCAAGGTCATAATTATTTAACGTCAAATAACTCGACTAATAGTAAGTCGTGTATGATCTATCAAATGGTGCCCTTTCCAATGACCCCAGCCTCGATTTCAAGGCCACGGTGTTACTATAGGCCTATATGCCCTCGACGTATTGTGTGCGCAGCTGACGCGCAATGCTTTTGCGATGTTGACTTTGTAACTTAGCAAGAGTATCAGAAGACAGTCACGGCTGCCGTTATGAAACTTTCAGCGAAGGTCGGCAGTGATACTGGGATTGTGCAATTGAAGTTGCCAGGTGGCAGCACCCTGCAATGGGGCGCGGGCGAAATATGCTGTGACTGGCAGCACGTGTTTTGCTTATCTTTATGTTGCTGCAGATACGTGTGGGAAAACATCGAAGTCGGTTACGTACAAGGAATGTGTGATTTGGCTGCACCGTTGCTCGTCATATTTGACGATGGTAAGTCTTCCTACTACAAGCTTGTAACCGAGCTGTTGTAGGCTTCTGAAGGCAATATTAGGGTATTTTACAGACAATAACGCCAGTGGCATGATTACTGATTAGAGTTTTTGATATAGCAGATCTGTCTGTCCGTCTGTCTGTCTGTCCGTCCGTTGGGTTCCGGTATTTTATGGAAATGGCTTAAGATATTGTTATAGTTTTTTTTACCACACGGTAGCCCAATCAAATGAGTATCAGACATCTTCGCGAAATTCCGACGGTGTCACCCCCTGCTGGGTGCTAAATGCAGGTGTGGTATAAAAATTTTGCGATTTTCGACCAGTAAGTCGCTATATCACGGAAATGATACAAGATAGCGCCATAGTTACTATGGAAGACGTATAGGAAACCGTACCCACGTTTGAATGGTACCATTTTCGATGACCTTGAGTGACCTCTAACCCACATTTCAAGGTCACTGTATATTCAACGTCAAATAACTTGACTAATAGTAAGTCGTGTATGATCCGTCCAATGGTTCAGTTTCCAGTGACCTTGAGTGACCCTTAACCTGGATTTCAATGTCACGCCGTCACGGGGTTATTATAGATGCCCTCGACGAATTATGTGCTGTGCGCAGCTGACGCGCGATCTGTTTGCGAAGTTCTTGTTAGTGTCAATATTACGATCATTCGTCTTAAAAAATAGTTTATTTTAAATTCACAAAATAAATAAAAAATAGCCGGCTAATTAACGATTAAGATGAACCGGATACAGACTGCATCTGAATCTGTAAAAAAGTTGTTTTTTTTCTTTTGACAGAGTCGAAAACGTACGGGTGTTTCTGTGAGCTAATGAAGCGCATGACGGCCAACTTTCCACACGGCGGCACGACGATGGATGATCATTTCGATAGGATGCGTCTTCTGATCCAGGTTCTGTCTTCGTGTCCGTCATGACTAGCAGCACTGGCGTAGCCGCAGCAGGCACGTGCTCCCCAAGCCGTCCGGGTCACGGGAATTGTCGAGATCCGGGGAGAAAGTTTGTATTGTAGTAGGAGTGATCCCCATTACCAAACATTCTGATGGATAGTCAGCTGATAGTATACTTCTAGCAGTCTAGGTTCCTCCCTCCGTCCTGGATGATACTCACGCTGAAGTCGACTAACAGCCGCAAGGCAAACTCCTCCGACACTGTTCCCAAGGAGGCTCAGCGGCAGGTTTGGAGGCAGATCCGGCGGCAAAACTGCACATTTCAGATGTAATTTTCATTCAGATAACAGAAATTGCTGTAAGGTTTCAACAGTGGTGGGCTGTACCTCCAAGTCTTCTATCAACTAGGGACGCATTTCCTTTGCTCCCAAATTTCGAACTCTGGCTGCGCCACTCATCAGCACAAGTTATTTCATTAGGCTTTGTAACAACAATCGTTTTTGAACCGGTTGTTGATAGAGTCTACTTCTACTAGTCGATCATTGCGGTTTGTCTGTCGTTCGTTCTGTGTCATTGTGTGTGCAGGATTGAATCAGCCGATGTCATTGAAACTTGATGTTGTGACTGCAACTACCAGTCGGAAGAACTTATTAACTTTTGGTGGTGATCTGGTCCCGGATACGGATTCCGGATCACTTGTCCACTTCCCTCACCATTGCTGAATAGGGGATTTTAGGATAAATTATTAGTATTTCTCGTGCGGTCACTGGTCGATTATCATGACACTCGCCTCAGATTCGGTCATATACTCCGACATTGCGCGAGTTATAAGTCTACGTATTATTATTATGCGAAATGACTGATGCCGACAAGCTAGTGAATCCACGACATTTTGGGAGCGATCTGGAAAGCATCGGGATCCTTGGCGGAGGTTTGCGCTCTCCGAGCACAGTCTACATGTAGTCGTTGCTGTTACAGGTGTTGGATCCAGAACTGTTTGAGCACCTGAGCCAGAACGGCGAGTTTTCTCACTTCTACTTTTGTTACCGATGGTTCCTTCTCGACTTCAAGCGAGGTTTGTTATTTGCGTCGACGACTGCTGCCTGTGTAGCGTACAGTAATAGATGGAAATCTTCACCATGTTAATACCCAGAGTTTGCATTCATTTTTCACATTTCCTTTTATTTCAATTTACTTTTTTCCGCAGCCGACCGATTCTTGACAAACAACCAGTTTCTGTGTTTATCATCTTTACCCATTAACAAGTAGCTCTGCTGTCGCAAAGAAGCCGCGCGATGCTTCGTATCTGTCAGTAGTTAGCTTCATTGCTATGACTGCTTCAATAGTACAATACCTTGAGCGTAGTGTTTTTATTATTAGTTACTTCAAATTTACCAGTACGTACTATTCGATTCTGTTCTGTTGTCTTCGGCGTAACGTCGAGCCTTGCTGTCATACACACGATTCACGGACGACCATGAATGTGTATAGCGCGAGACCGCGCTTGGTCGGTCTCGCGCTGTACACAGTCACGGACAACTGTGACTGTATACGGCGCGTCGCGCTTGGTCGTCCAATACCCACAGTAAACAGAAAGCCGGTCGCTACGTGCAAAATACAAACCAGGGTGCAGCAGTTATTGATCGCAAAGGTAGGTATTTGTTTAGAATCGAGATTTTAGCCTACCCAACCTGCATTCGAGTCCCCCGTTAGGGGGGTTTCCGTCGAAATATTGCCATGCCGTTTGGTATAAAAAAACTAGAATGCTGGGCCTACCCGATGATGAAAACTTTTCGTAGATATCTTTATTCGTTTTGACAGAATGTACGAACGTGACAGACGGAGAGACGCACAGACACCGCATGGCGGCATAGGCCGCGCTTATGCATAGCATCGCGCGGCAAAAATTTATCTTAAATTTAGTTGTTTTTTGTGTTGTAGTAGACCGACAATCTTATCATATCATGTCTTGCAGTTATATTTGAAGTGGGACTGAGACAAATTTAAACTGTATTCGAGAGACTAAGCTAGCTACCCGTCAGCTTTTTACTGCACGTTAAATACACACTATCGTATCATAAATACACACTATCGTATAGAGAGGGACACAAACCTGCGCACTGCAGCTGCGAAAAACAATTTACCTTATACAACAGGCAGTAAAATGCCCTATCTTGCAATATTAAGGCATATTGGGAAAGTCAAAATCTTAAGGCCAGGTCCTCAACCCTCAAGGCCAAGGCCTGGACCTTCGAGGCCAAGGCCATAGGCTCCGCGGCCACAAACCTGCGCACTGCAGCTGCGAAAAACAATTGACTACACTTGGCCTTATACAACAGGCAGTAAAATGCCCTAAAAGGCACATTGGGAAAGTCAGTGATGTAGTTAAGGCCAAAATCTTAAGGCCAATGCCTCAACCCTCAAGGCCAAGGCCGTGTCCAAGGCCATGGGTGCCGAAGCCAAGGTCTTTAATCATATGGCCAGAGCAGAAATGATGATACGCAGTACTACATCTGACAGGACAGCGTAATGAACTTGTTTTTGTTTAGATATTCATTTATTATTATATGTATACTATTAATAATTTATTTAAGTTTGAGGGTGATGTCACGGTCAGGGCCAAGGCCGAGGCTTGGGCCTTAAATGGTCACGCAGGCTGAGTTCAAGATGGGTTTGATCATACTTAGCTTGTCTGCTGATGACATTGATTCATTCATTTATTCGACGTCATTGTTCGGCTGGCGATAGAGCTCGTATATGACGACGTGTTCACGGTATGGGAGACGATTTGGGCGGCTCAGCGTGTGAGCTCAGCGAATCTGGTCCTCTTCATAGCGCTCGCACTTGTCGAGTTCTACCGCGAGATCATCATTGACAATAACATGGACTTCACCGACACCATTCGTTTCTTTAATGGTGAGTCCTTGTCAGTGTATACAATAGAGCTATGCACACTCTTCGTTTTTTGGAGTGACGGGTACCGTACTCCGACTTTTTGGTATATCAGAGAAGAAAAACTTGTGCAAATTCAGTTTGGTCATTTTTGTATTTTTCGTTAGTGTGTATCTGATGCAAGACATTTGATATCAATTGTCGTTTATTGCACTAAAGAACAGGAATATACATGCATCTATCGCACACTACATAAAGAAACGTAAATGCAATGCAATATACAATGTATACATACAAACGATAATAAAACTGATATCAGCCAAGTCTTAGTAACGTAACGTTACTGACAAGTGATACTGACGTGGCCAGCATTTACAGGTCTTTCACGGCGCCTATTCCTTTTCGCCCAAGGCACATCCCGTTGTGTATCCAGTATTCTATCTGGAAAGGAGAGCTAGAAAGTCGAGCTAGGTGGGGTATGGTAGGAGAGCGGAGATTATAGGTCGTACTGGTAGGTTAGCAGTATATTGTAGTTATTTTTTGGTGTGAAAAGGTCTTTACATGGGACGAAAGGTCTTGTATATAAAATATCTATAAACCACTTCCCTGCAGTCGACTTGAACGGAGTGGTGAAGAATGAAGATGATTATTACGATTTGTCTATGATTGTCAATACGGTCGATTTACACTGAGTTATATATGTCTCGTGCTTTCAAATTCGAGAGTCGTGCAGCATCTAAAACATGAAATCGCTCAGCATCCGGCAACTGCAGAGTGTCGTACAACTGATTACGATGAGAGATGGGTGCGGATGTTGCAGAGATGGCGGAGCAGCATGACGTCAAACAGATTCTGCAGCTGGCCAGGAAATACGTTGCCAACGTGCAGGACATGATTTACGGCAAGTAATGATGATAATTCCGAGACGCTTCCGTGCGCCATCAAGCCCCGACCTTTCTGCATACGTCGCTAAAGATAAATTATCAATGATCTAGACGGTGGCTCGTAAAGTGAGGCCAGTTTTATTGTTTACATTTTAACCCTATAAGGGGCACATTAAAACCGTACAGCAACGGACCAGTATACAGCAATACGGTCATTGGTACACTGGCCGTTGATAGGTAGACTGTTACATTTGGTAGCCTGGGCGGGCTGCTACCCCGCCAAGTCCCCTCCTCAATATACCAAATGTAACAACCCATCCATCAACGGCGAGCGTACGAACGTCATATCATTCGATGTGGCACTATCATTGCCTCTGCACTCTAAAGGGTTACCTAAAGATCAGTAAAAAATGGTTCCTTATTTATTTATTTACTTGTTTATTTTTCTGTCAGTTTTGACGTCTATTTGTTGCTATAATTTCTTGAAATCTTAGCACTGATGTGTTTTTACTGATTCTCATTTTTCTTTCATGTGGCGCCAACTTATTTTGCCCAGTTGACGAAAATTAAGTTGACAGACGTGTTCTGAACATACTGCCACTGAAGTGAGCCAAAAATTGTACAAATCGTACAAATCAGTTGGGTGTTTGAAAGATGTGAGCAATCAGAGTGAAACACTTTTTGGGCCATCCTAACTCCAACAGCGTTACAATAGAACTGGGACGAATTATAGACATGGATATTAATAGAAATATGAAATGTGACTGGATCGTTTGTAGTTTAGGGTTATAATGTAATAAAAATTATGGTAAAAATTTTTGTCGTAAAAATGTGTTGTTGATATACATGTAGCAAATGTTCTGTTACGCCTCACTGCGTCAAATAACATTCTGAAAATATTTTACTTTTATTTTTTCCAACTTATGATGTTTGATTATTGTCTGTTTAAAAAAAAGAAAATTGTTGTTATTTTGCACGGCTGCAGTTCGATTTAAGCTTAATTTTTCGACGCACTACTGAGCACACTTGAAAATTCAGCAGGGTTATTTAAGAGCTTATCTTACTTATCTTGTGCTTATCTTACTGTCTGGAATGGAAAAACTGATCCCTACGCGTTATGGGATAACCGAATGAGCAAGTTTACGACAGAACATCTGTGAATCCGTGTCGACTTTTGTCGAGACTATTATCTAGAAATATTGAGAATTTACGGAATTATTGATCTTGAAGTCTTGATAGCTGAACGTGGTAATTTTCAACATTGCGTTACCTGTCCGTGATAGTGCAACAGAAGTCAGATCAACTGATTCCCACCGATCAGTTGAGTTCTCATCACCTCGGACGAACAGCTCCAGTTTTGACACAACTGTTCTGCCATAAGTTTGATTCGGTTGAGATTTTCCTCTTATATCACGTAAGGCGTACGGAGTCAGCTTTTTCGTTGCACGAGGTTGTTTCATCAACTGCAGCGATTTTTTAAAACTTGACAGGAATATTATTTATTTACGGTACATTACTTTTGGAATAGATGATAATTTTGTGATGTTTTAGAATAGATGTATCGATTATCGTTGTAGGCCTAAAATGTGTATTTATTGGTGCGTTTGTCGTGATGCAGAACACGGTGACTGTGTGTATAGCTTTCTTTGAACCTCCTCAGAAGCACTACTACTACTATAGATAGAGCTCTACGATTATATAGCTGGTCGTCCGACACTCAGCCGGCCGATTGCTGAGTCCTTAGCTGCTTGCTGCATATGCTGTATATCCGAAATAGCTCGCAGCTGTGTGCTGTGTACGCTACACCCTCCCCCTACCAAAAGGGAGAAGTACTAGGGGGGGGTATAACCCAATTTAGTAGAGAAGATTGAAAAAAATACAACGTACAATGAACGAAATATCCA
>Ga0209149_1000903_pt1 | contig 13728 bp, 11 predicted proteins | sample WorMetTyACAVOLI2_FD_187423 | JGI IMG/M metagenome (GOLD analysis project Ga0209149, IMG submission 187423) | Marine gutless worms symbiont microbial communities from Max Planck institute for Marine Microbiology, Germany - Olavius algarvensis... ... | reverse complement strand
TTTCTCCACCAGCTTGTCAGTGGCAGCCTTCCTTCGTAGGGCTGGCGGTTCAATGTTGGAGAGCACTGGAAGCCATGGGAGAGGTGTAGAACGGAGGGTACCAGAGATGAGGCAGTGAGCCGTCGAAACACCTTTGTCGGAGGTACATGCTCTCCACCGAGTCTCCTTCTATTTTTTGGAATTTTTCGTTTTCGACCTAAAAAGCATCCATTTTCGCCGCAAAATGTGCATCTCGACAGTCTTCAATCAATCTGGCAGCGACGTTAAAGCATACTATATAACAAATGCACGTCTGCGACTTTCGTTGTAACCGTGGATGGTTAATGTCCCTGCTGCGCTGAGCTCAACCGCGTGCATTGGTTTCTTACCAGTTACTCTGTGTGTATAAATTCCATCACACAACTCACGGCTGTACGTATTTGTTGTTGCTGCTTTTAATATATTGTCTCGTGCGTTGCCATTCCACCATGTTTTAACTTCATTGTGCTGAGCTAAGTCTTCATTTACCCGTCTTGGAAGTAGTCGTCTTCTGTTTTATCTCATCCTGAGTTTTCTGGGGCAACTAAAACAGTTTGCTGTGGAGTAAAAGCAGTATTTCTATACGCTGGTTGCGTGATGTTGATGTTCAGCTGAACTCGAGCCTTGCTCGACCTCACGACCTGACTTGTCAAGTCTGCGAGAAGCACTGCGTTGATGAGGTTCGTTTCTTCTGTCACATCCATAAATATCACCCCGACTACTGGCGCGTCTTCTCCGGCGGTCGACCGCTGTCAGACTTCATCGAGACGACCAGTCCCGAGTCGGAGCAGTCGTCGTCGCCTCCACGTCGCGGCAGCCCGGGCTCGACGACGTCGTCAGCAGGCCGCGAGAAGCGCTATTCGTGCAGCGTCTGTCACAAGCGCTACTGCAACCAGACCGGGTACGTGAAGCACATGGCCGTGCATCCGGGACTCGCCGACGACCTGCTGAGAGCCGGCGACGGCGACGCGGCGCGCATGGCGCTCTACAACTGCGTCGTGTGTTCGAAGCTGTTCACGAAGGAGGCGTACCTGCTGCGACACATGGAGATGAAGCTGGATCCGGCGCACGCCGTCGGTCTGGAACAGCTGAAGAAGAGCAGCGCCATGTTCCGGTCGTCGACGCAGACGACGACTGCGACGGCCGCGTCGTCGTCGCTGGACGGCGCCTGTCGACCGTCGTCGTACGCCGCCCAGTCGCACGCGTCGCGAACGGCCTCAGTGGATGACTGCGACGCTGAGGACGACCGGGTTGCTTCGTCGCCGGGGGCGGCGGGCATGCCGGCGACAGCGCCTAGGTACGTCGACGACTCGCGACCCGGCCCGTTAGACGCGCTGCGCCGGTCGACGTCGTGTGTTTCCCCGCTGTCGACGTCGTCGGCGTCGCCCGTCAGCCCGTCGCCGATGACGTCGTTCATGCCGTACTCGTCGGCGGCAGTCGGCCGCGACGAGCCGCGACGCGTTCCATCGGCAGCCTTTATGCCGGACGCCGACGTACTGCGCTACCCGCATCCGATAGCAAGCGCCGCCGCCGCTGCAGCTGCCGCCGCCGACTATCATCTGCGCCGCGGCATTGTCGACGGCTACACCCACAGTCCGTCGTCGTACCGCGCCGCGCCGCCGCCTCGCTCGCCAGCCGTCGACGACGACGTCCAGCCGCGGTCGTCTCCCGAGGCCGACGACGGCCGGCGGTCGTTCGCCGGTCCGGAGCGACGGCGACACGACTACTATACATCTACGTCTTTGACGTTCAACCGTTTCCAGCCGTACGCTACTCCACCGCCTGCCGCCACGTCGTCGTCCGGGCCGGTGACTGGTACCGCCGCCACGCCGCCGTTCGTCATATCGTCGTATCGTCCACAGTACTCGTTCTACCGCGCCGACGACACACGGCAGCCTCCACCTCACCTGTCCGACACTTACCTGCGACGCTCCAGTACCGACTTGGACGATCGCAGACCCGTTCATGGGTTTCGGTAAACATGGATCGATACCTGCATCATCTGGTGACTGAAAGTCACGGTTTATAGACTATACACTCACGTTTGGTTCTCTTAACAGTACCGCTCAGGGGCGGCGCTCCAATAGGAGCTGAGAGATATATCCTGATCCTCCTCACTTTTTAAGACAGGGATTTTGTTGGATATGAAAGATTCTATACGATAGACTGTCGATAGCCTACAACGTTAAAATGCCACGAAATAAGCAGTCTAAACAGATTTATGTATGAGGTATTGCTTCACCAGCAGGCCTACATTTTTGGTACGCCCAGTGACCGAAAAGTGCGAGCGGAGTGAGCAGAATTTGTTCCCAACTTTCAAAACCGTGGCGCCGCCCCCGATACCGCTGGCTTTATCTTACTGCTGAACCAACTCCCCATTCTCGCACCACACCCCACTCTCTGTCCGTCGGATTTGTGTGGCAAACAGAGCTTAAGATGAACTCAGACGAGACCTTTAAATGTCGAGAATGGAAAGTCGCGATACCAAAGTCATATGTCACAGTGGTCGTGATTGCCTGCATGCTCGCTAGGTTAATTCGTTTACTGACGTTTACCGCCGCGTGTTCTCGGCGGCATATTTTGTGTCAATGTCATATAGTCAGGCCTACAGGAGACTCATTAGAACTGCGTCAGGTACACGGAGAAGAGCCAGAAGATAGATTCATGACGTGAAACATGGATAAAAATCAGGACAGCAGCAGAAATAGCAAGCAAGAGACAGACAAGAGTAGAGAGAACTGGTTGCCGGCCCTTAGCGTGGCACATGGCTTGGATGACACGATTGATACGACGTTTTGAAGCAGATGATGATGGCTCACTGCCGCACTGAGTGTTGTATAGATCACGTCCTAAAGTGGTCACCCGGAGTGGCGTATCACACTACTAACGGCCAACTTCCGGCGCAGTTGCTAGCGCACGTATATAGCTGCAGTCTGCTTATCCATACGTACTCCGTTTAGTGAGATAATATTGCGTACGTGGCTTTTTCAGGCCGTTTGTTGCTTGTAATGCCGGTGTTTTAACTAGACAATCATCGTTTATCGTCGTTGTACGTATTCTTGTACGCGCGTGCATGAATTCTCTTAGAACTTTTGCTGAACGGTGACTTACGGTGTACACGTTTGAGAAACGTGATATCTATGCGAGTCTATGGCAGTGTTCGTTTTGTCGTGATTTTATCCGGTGAGTTGTAACACTTTCTCGATCACCGTCCGTTTCATCGTTAAAAAACACGTGCATTTGATATGCATCACGTCGTTTTTGGAATCAACCTCCAGTCTTGTCTCGATTCACTTCCTTGTGCATTTTGTCATCTTCCACATCATCACTGGTCACAGCATCCATTACTCCCTCACTCTTTCACTTCAGATATTCCACAATCCTTCCCACCATAGACTTCTAGTATACCCCCTGGACTGCCTTTACGGATTATTAGACTGGGACTGGACTTATCGTGCTAATCGTTTTATTTTTAGATAATTTCTTTTCGTTAAATTTTCTGTTTGATTCCGTGCAGTACACTAAAGGGGTGTTTATAGCGACACAACTCAACTCAACTGAACTCAACTCAGGTCTAAAGGCCCGTTGTAGGTCATGACGTCATAAACAAAAACACGACTGACTTGCTTCGCGCTGATTGGCTGTACGCTGTTTAACTGGGTCTGTTGAGTTCAGTTGAGTTCAGTTGAGTTGAGTTGAGTTGTGTCGCTATAAACACCCCTTAAGAAAAGACCGGTCACCGCAAAACACGCCTACAGGTGCTATCAACTATAGCACATAGCACATAGCACATAATAGCACAAAATATTGACATAAAAAAGTTTTTTTTATAAAAAATGCTGTATTTAAAAAATAATTACAGTTATTGTAATAAATGTACATACGTCGTTCGTTTGTTGAAATAAAAAAGTACGTTAGAGTACGACTTTAAAGTGTTGACTAGAATTACGGAAGTATTGCAATGCTGGAAATTGCGGTTTTCAATACTAAAAATGTGACTATATAATAACTCCATTTCCAACATTTTGTGACAAAATTTTGCACGATTGTTGCAAAATTATTCAGAAGTATTTCTTATAAAGTAAGTAAGTAAATAATTTATAAAGCGCCGACGTCTATAAAGAATCAGGGCGCGTATGCTTTTAAATCGGTTGAGATTTAGCTATGCAGAGCGGAGATGCCGTCGTGATGTGACGTCACGGATTCGTGATGTGACATCACGGATTGGTGTGCAGCGATCGACGAGGTACGAAGAGATACGCGACGTCGCAATTTCCAACGCGGTGTCCGAAAACGGAAACTTGATGACTATGATTATATCGGTCGATTTCTCTTGCGATTTTACGCGCTGATCCGTCATTACCGGCTGGCTTTCTTTATTGACAACCGAGTTCCTGAACTGATTCAATGTTTTCTCTTATGCTCAGCCTCATCGTATGCTTTTCCAACTGCCGTAGCTATTGCTAACAGGTTGCGCTCAGGATCATATAACAATCCTTCCAGTCGAACGCGGCAGTAAACACAAGAAGCTCAGCTGTCGCAGAGAGGCCGTGCGACGCTCCGTGTCATTGAAAAGTTTGCTAGGTCACTCAAGATCACTCAAGGTCATTCGAAATTACAATGTTGAGTAGGTGTGTGTATACGCTACTATTAGTATTCCATTGTAACTACTAACTATGTCTCTATCGTGTACTGTTTCTGAGATATTCAACGTCGAATGATGGCACGCACTTGAAAAAAAATCTGGCTCAGGGGTCATTCAAGGTAATGGAAAATGGTACATTTGGTAAATCGTATGCGACTTATAATTACCTGCCATTGTAAGTAAGTAAGTAAGTAAGTAAGTAAGTAAGTAAGTAAGAGTATTTATAAAGCGCAATAATCAAATAAGTCACGATGCGCTGAAGTACGGCTCTATTTTATACCATTTTCGAGATATTTTACCTTGAAATCTAGGTTAGGGGTTATTCACTCGAACGATCTGTAGGCCTGCATCGCTGAAATCTACAGACACTGGGACTATATTTCTGTCGCTGATAGCGTGGGTCTATTTTCATTCACTTCTACACATTCCTTTTAAATTCTTTGACCTTGAATGACCTTCAGTGAATGTGCCTACACGTCTGCATCAGACTAGATCTACAGTAACATTTAAACGACATTTACAGTCCAATCTCTTTGAACGAGCGTACATCAGCTAGTTTTTATTTCATTACTTTTAACTATTTTTTTATCTAATTGTTCATTGCTGGTCATGTTTTTATGCAAGCAGACTCATTATGATTATTATGATTTATTAATGATTTCTTTAACACTGAGTCATACTTGCAATTTTAGAGATTTTTTTTGCAGATACGCGGCTTAAACGTAACTTAACAGATATAAATGTGCTACAGTTTCTCAGAATGATATATATTATATATTTATTATGAAATCGTGCACAAGGTACACAATAAAAAGAAAATGAAAAAAGACAAGGAAAAAATAAAAACACAAAATAAAAAACACATTTAAAACTACACATACATCAGATACAGTTAAGCAGTGCACAACGCATCAATCATAGTCTGAATGTCTGTATCAGCAAAGTCTTTACTTATTGAAAATGACCCTGATCGAACAAAAATAAGTTCAAGCAGTGAGTAAGCTAATTGCACAGATTTACTGTCAACTTTCGAAATACAGAAATCATATACAAAACGGGGAGTGACATAAAGTAACTTGTCCAGAAGAACATCAAACCGATGGAAGCAATGGAATGCATTTCTACCCAGTGGGATGTATCCAGTTAAGTATAAGAGCACTAAATACCGCGGTGTATCGGTATCACGGTATTTGGAGCGACGGTATTTTCTTAATCAGGATTTTCTTGAGACCGAGCATCTCCATGAGTCGCACGACGGTAAGCCGTGCTTGACGCGCAGTCGATACATCCAACAGCGGCTTCATCCGTAGGTTCAGGAAAGCGGTCAGCATTCGACGAGTCTGTTTAGCGTAGAGCAGTCGATAACTCTATACAGGTGTGTTACATAGAACATGCGACCGAAATACGGTAATTACATCAACGTTACTGTGCTATCAGTCGTACAAATTTAATAACAGGTATTACAAGAAGCTCAGTTACTGCCGACACAGCGCGCGTTACGATAAGATCAGTTATAGCGGTGGATCGGCTAACCCTAACCGTGACACTGCATATTATATGACTTATAAAAATTTTATTTCAGTTCACTAATAAAGCTGACAATTTTTTTTTCGCCAAGGTACTGTAGAAACACATATTAGGCGCTATGAGCAGTACATACGTTAGATTGTTGGAAATTTATTCTGGTGTTCATGTACCAAAAATTACAGAAATCAGTTGACATTCAACTAAGTTATTGCAAAAACAAAAACTGTGCAGTTTTTAGGGGAACGTGCTACTATAGAACGAAATCGCATTACAACGAAAGCCGAATTCGACCTAATGCGACGACTTAGGGTGAGTGTTAGCGTTAGTATCGTTGTTGTTCGTATACCTTAGGCCTAACGACGTCGACATCCTGCTACCAGCAGTAGTATCTTCTTTCTATTGCATTTGTTCTCGCCACGTTCATGTCATCGCCTGTCTACCGCCGAACATCGCCTATCCATGCTGTTCTTCTTCTCCCAGCAAAACACTTTTTTTCTATCTCACCCTCAATTGTGGCCAGAACCATGCTGTCACTTCTTCCTTTCCAGTGGCAGTACTTAGAGAGTTTCCGATGCTTAATTTGCTCTAAAAGATGCCTTTTTTCTTCTGATATACCAATCTTCGCCCTAATCCATGTCTTGGTTTTCCGTTCTGTCCAGGTAATTCTCAGCATCCGACGTCATACCCACATCTCAAAAGCTGTGAGTGGCTTCTCATCGCACTTCTTCAACGCCCAGCTTTCTGATCTGTATAATGCTGCGGTACTCCATATCAGTGATCGTACAAGTTGTTTCTTTAGGTCCATACCGATGTCTTTGCTTTCAAAATCCCCGTCAGCTGTAGAGTAGTATGTCTTACACTCGTAAGTCTTGCTTTTATATTTGTTGTACTGTTGCTGTCAACAGTGACAAACGACCCCAAATATTTGAACTTGTTCACTCTTTCTATTTCTTTGCCATCAACAGACGTTGGGTTCCAATGTCGGTTCGATCGATGACCATCATACACGTCTTTGCTGAGTTTATTTCCAGTCCGAATAAAAGACTGATCTTTTGCAACTCATTAACCTGGTGTCGCAATTCTTCTGGAGATGTGACAAGCAGTGCGGTATCATCAGCATAGCGCAAATTCCATATCGTACGACCACCTATGATACATCCTCCTCGATTTTTTAGTGTCATTTCAACCAGTCGCATGATCTTTTTACCACAAATTATAAACAGTAGTGATGATCGACCACAGCCTTGTCTGAAACCTCTTTCAAAGGAGAACGGAGCTGTATGATCGTTGCCAACTCGCATGACACCTTTTCGTTCCGTCATACAGCCTCTTGAGCAACCAGATGAGGTGTGGTGGGACACCAAACTTTTTGAGTGTTGTCCACAGAGCATCATCCATCAATTTATCCATCAATCATATCATGATCTACGATGTCAAGTGCTTTCGCATAAACGATGAACATTAACTATAGCCGTGCATTCTGCCTTTTAACACGTTTTTCAAGACATTTCTAAGCGTTATGATGGCTTCCGTTGTACTTTTCCTAGAAACAAAACAAAATTGTTCATCAACAATGCAGGATATGGCTAGGGTTTCGTTCCAGTTGGATTTCGTTATACCAGGCCTAAATCGTTTTAGACATAGTGTAGCCTAGTTACAATGGAATACTAATACAGACTTACACACTATACTCAAGGGTTTTATTTCGTGATTAATGGAAATTTTAATGACACAAAGCATCGCGCGGTCTCTCTGCGACAGCTGAGCTCCTTCTTCACGATAATTTAGCACGTTGGACTGGCTGCCGTCAAAGATATACGTATATTGTGGACGTAATGTGTGTGGCCACAGGAACTGTGAACGAAATCACAGCTGGCTAATGTCTGTTATTTTTTCAACGCACGCCAATATAATCTAACAATTTGCTGTCGTCAGCTTTCGCTCTGTCATAATTTACGAGAAGCGTTTTGACTTACAACTTCTATCCACTATGTCATCAGACGAATTTCTCCAGACCTTCCAGACATCGTTTAACCAGAGCGGACGCGCCGGTGAACTGAATCAGTCGATCAACGACGTTCGCCGTCCGTCCGTTGACGTCGACGTCGACTATTTCTTCTATGTGTCGGACCTGGAAGCGGCTCGCCGGTCGTGGACGAACGATAGAGCCTTCTACCCCTCAACGGTCACCTACGGTCTCACGTTTGTTCTCGGACTGATCGGGAACGTCCTGGTCATCGTAGCACTTCTCGGCGACCGGAAGTCGTCCCGCAACGTGACGACGATACTGATGGTGAGTCTGTCGATCGCCGATCTCCTGTTTCTACTTGTCTGCGTGCCATACGAGATGGCGAAGCTGTTCATGTCGTACTGGGCGACTGGACTGGCGCTGTGTAAGTTGGCCGGATTCGTCGAGATGCTGTCTGCGCTCGCCAGCGTCCTCAATCTCACCGCCGTCAGTGTGGAAAGGTAACATTTACGTCTAGACTGTTGCTGTAATATACATTGTGTCCCCAAAAAAGTGTACACCTTAATGATTGATAATAACTTCGGCAAATGTGGACCGATTTATAAAATTCTTTCATCACTTGATTCGTGAGGAAATACTCTATGCACACACACAAAGACTACCACCTCACCTGTAATATGTTGCTACACTACCTCGTGAAAGTCAAAAATCCAAAAATGTTACTGATTTTCACAGCATCCTCAACAAACTGTTGACATGTTCCTGATGACACTTTGAGGACTTCATTTAACATTTGACAGTAGTTAGACAGACTGTCTCAAGACTGCTGACATCGACTGACTGACTAACATTTTGAAGTTTGTCAGACGACGTCTCGAATCAACAGTTAAACGTTGTCCAGTTGAACGTTGTTGAATCATGGTGATTTTCTTCACCATGATTATTTTTGCACACTCTTCGTTCTTTCTACACTATACTTCATGTGTTGTACACATATTTAAGTAAAATCATTAGTGCAATGGTTACATAAGATCTAACAGCAAATTTTATTTAAACATATTAATTGTCACGTTCAACGTTAAAATTTGGTTACTTTTTTGGATTTACAAATTTCACCAGGTTGTGTAGCAACATATTGCAGGTAAGCTGGAAATCATCGAGTCTCTACGTAGAGAAGTTTCCTACGAATCACCTCGTGTAAGAATTTTGAAGATTGGTCCAAATTTGCCAAAGTTATTGTCAAACATCAAGGGGTATACTTTTTTGGGACACAGTTCTTAACCGTCGGATCAATATATTTGGATATAGGATTAGTCGGCAACTGAAGTTAATCTCTCTGGAGATAATTTGGGGGTTGCGCATGCGCGGTATCACGTGGTCCGTGCGGGGTGAAATATAACCTCATTTGGTTTTCGCGTACCAATGTTTTCTATTCACTAACTTTTATGAAGCTATCGTAACGCAAGGAGTCTTTCCTATTAACTTCCCTGTTAAGTTCTAACCATTATCAGCCAATAGGAAAGGGGTTTTGGGAGTTAAAGAGGAAGAGTTACCCAATGGAGAACATCCCCGGAGGTAAACTTCGTGTGTCGCTTATGGTCAGGACCCCTCCTCGTGGATTAGATACGGTCAGGAGTACTGGTTCGTACAAGCTTCCAAATTCGTTTCTAATTAAGTAAGTTCACTGTGAGGCAAACAAGAAGCTCAGCTGTCGCAGAGAGACCGCGCAGAAATTCTTGTCATTGAATATTTTGTTAAGTCACTCGAGATCACTCAAGGGCATTCGAGATGACACTGTTGAGTGGGGGGGGGGGCGTGTGTAAGTCTTTATTAGTATTCCATTGAAACAAGCCAGACAAAGTCTAAGTTCTGTTATGAACGCCATTTTTGACGCTGGAAATCTCAGAAACGGTACGATATACAGACATATATATTAAAATCTCCGTTTTTGCCGTTTTTATCGACTCCACAAACGACAGTAAACAAACGACAGCAATAGTCCCGGTAAATTTTAATGGATTCAATTTTTAATTCGTCATATATCAAAGTACACGTGCCCTGATACATCGTGCATACAACAAAATGTGCGATATAGAAACAAAAAAGATAACTAGAAAACCTACTCGACCGATGGCGATCGAGAATGATGCCTCCGCCAGGGCTCCAAATCTATCACCCGCCTAGTGTGACCTTGAGCTTTGACCTCCTGACACCTAAAGTTGATCGTTCCGTGAACTTGCCCCGTGGACCACTTGTGCTACTTGACATCAAAATCAGTTCATTTTCAAAATATCATGTTCACAAGTTTCATAGCCGAACAGACAGACAAACGAACTGATGAACGAACGAACGAACGGACGGACAGATTGAGAAGATTATGTCCCCGCCTGCTAGGCTGGCCTGACAGAGGCATAAAATGATAATTTCACTTCGTGAAATAAGCCCGTTTCCGATCCCCGAACGGAACACCATGGTAGGCTGTATTAATTTATTAAAAGCCGACAGCTATATAGCGTAATCATAGTCCAATCACTATCTGCCTTTATTATGCTGCCGATTGCTGCGGTGACCAGTCTAGTGTAAGCATCCAAGATAGCGTCTACAGTGTGTTCACAGAAACATCTCATATTGTTTTCTTGCATAAGTCCTAGAACAATAAACTTAGCTATCGCTAATAGGTCGCGCTCAGCATCATATTACAGTCCTTCTGGTCGAATATAACAGCATTGCTTACATACATGTATGACGTCCGACTGTTTTAATCGACTTTGTGAATTGTGTATGATGTATCTTTGACATTCAAACCGTTACGGTACTTGAAATGACCAAAGTTACTAAAGAACGCTAATAGGAATTCGTATGTGTTCTGTTCAATGGTGCCATCCTCGACGACCTTGAAGCATGTTTCAAATTCAAACCGGGAGACGAAATGTTTCTCCCGTGAAAAACTATCCCACGTGAGATTTTGGCCTCGGTGGAGGTTTGCGCTCTCTGAGTGCTGTCGGGTTATTAGTCATCCCGAAAGCTGATATTCATTGTCGCACTCAACTATGCTACAGGGCGACATAGGCAAGGCGGCGTATCTGTCTGTCTGTCCATCCGTCCTCCGTCCGTCACACGCTGATATTGAGTCAAAACAAGTAACCGCAGGATCACTCGTTTTCACCGTCAGCATTCAAGTTCTTTGACAGCAAGTTTTGTGTCCTATGGGTCTTAGATGAACCCCCTTGTGATGGCTTCAAACGACAATGGAGTCGATAAAAACGACAAAAACGGAAATTTTAGACTAGTAAGTCAAAATAGGCGTCAGAAAATCTAGTGCTTGTGCTACCCGACGGTAAAGGCGCATGATCTTACGGTTATTAATATTGACGCATTACCAGCGTGTGACGGACAGACAGACACACAGACAGACACACTTGAATTAACGAAGATTAACGAAAATCCACACAATATAGCTGAGAGAATTCTGATTCTGTGCGCCTGAAAATAATTCGTCTTTTAGAATATTGAATATTTTCTTTGCTAGCAGCCATATTAGGTGAACGTCCTTCAAATTCGTTAATGCTAGAGCGCGACATAGCTATAGGCAGCGTGTTCGTCCGTCTATCTGTCTGTCACACGCTGATATTGACCCAAAATTAATGATCGTAGGATCATACGTTTTTCACTATTGGGTAAGTAAGTAAGTAAGTAAGTAAGTAAGTAAGTAAGTAAGTAAGTAAGTAAGTAACAATGTACTGATTAAGATGACACTATCATGTCAAAGACGTTGCAGGGCACCGTACATAATTAAAACAAGTAGCTCTGCTGTCGCAAAGAGGCCGCGCGATGCTTCGAGACTGTCAGTAGTTAGCTTCAATAGTACCAAACGTCAAGCGCAATCTTTTATTATTTGTTACACTCTCGCGTTACATTTACCGCTGCGTAAATTAAATTATGTTCTCTTTTCTTCTCTTCGGCGAATTCACTTATGCGTGGTTTTCTGTGCCGTAAACAGACTTGCACCGTGACTGTGATACACCACGGGACGGACCACCTTCAGTTGATAGCACTAACTCCAGCAGGCATCGATCGATAGCCGGGTATCGGCCGACAATCGCGTTGATAGCAGCTCCCCATCGCAGCGTTCACAGCAGACATTGGCTGAGAGTCCCGATTTCTGCCTACCCACCTGCATTCAACGCCCCCGTTTGGGGGTTTCCGTCGGAATATTGTCATGCCGCTTGGTGTAGAAAAACTAGAATGGCTTGGCTATCGACAGTGAAAAAATGTCGAAGATATCTTTATTCATTTTGAAAGAATGTACGAACGTGACATACACATGGACGGACAGACGGGCAGACGGACACCGCATGACGACATAGGCCTCGCTTACAAAAAAAAGGACAGTAGCGCCTACAGTCAGTAGTCGCGGGCAGACAACAGTTATACTGTGCAGCAAAACATTACTGAAGCGAAATGTAGCGAAAGGGCTCTAGTTTTTTATACTAACTAGCTAAAAGTGATATCTAAAAGCGATTTGTTTTTTCGTTTAGTATTTTTTGTCAGCAGCGATGTAAAAAGGACGTTAGTAAAAGTGCATTATAACAGTGGGATTTACCATCAAAGAAGAACATCTAATGAAAGGTTTGTGAGTGAGTAAAAAAATGTAACAAAACGATTGCTTAAGATGATTTTTGACAGAAGATAAAGACTTAATAGAAAGACACTGATCAATAAAATCAGTGCGAGATCTTTAACTTTGTTGATCTTTGCAATTGGGTGGGCAGTGTGTGGTCTACCACAACCCGGACATAAGTCAATGATGCCACTGCTGTCATTTTCTCTGTTAAATGTTTAATCTACTAAAACTCTTTCATTTTTTTCTGTCAGGCAGCATCTAAAGAAAGCGGTTTGCTTCTGTAACGGCACTTGTACTAACGTCCTTTTACATCGCTGCTAACAAAGAATATTGTACGGAAAGACAAACTATTTAGATACGTAGATTAAGCATTTCTTCAGCTATACTGCCTGAAATTTTCATTCAAATCAGTTGACATTTCTAAATGTTATGCAAGAAAATAAAATGTTTATTGTGAAACACGGTGTAGTTACAATGGAAGGCCAATTCGCATACGGGCTTTCGATTGGTACCACTTTCGATGACCTTGAGTGACCTTCAACAGCCGTAACGCAACGCCTTGCGGTATATACCTTTCTCCGTAGCTCGCACTGTTGAAGCGAATGAAGATAGACCCACACACTGCCAGCGGTAGAACAGCAGTTTCGGGTCTATAGCTCTCAGATCGTGCATAAATTCGCAGGTGTGTGACCTAATAGATTCGAAGGGCATGCCATCATTCGACGTTGACTATCTCAGAAACGATACAAGATAAACACATGGCTACAACAGACTAGAAATATAAAGTGGTATAATAATAATAATAATAATAATATCCAAGACAATGTTTATGGTGCTGTCATCATGGCAGAGCCATTGCGAGAGTTCACCCGGTTCATTTGATGAATGTAGAACAGCGCCAAGCGGCCGCCGACCCAAGACCAAGCCAGACGACTTAGGCTGTGA
>Ga0209149_1000901_pt1 | contig 13734 bp, 5 predicted proteins | sample WorMetTyACAVOLI2_FD_187423 | JGI IMG/M metagenome (GOLD analysis project Ga0209149, IMG submission 187423) | Marine gutless worms symbiont microbial communities from Max Planck institute for Marine Microbiology, Germany - Olavius algarvensis... ... | reverse complement strand
TTGAGGACAGACTGGAGCTGTCGCTGTAGATAAGCTGGTAGCCCGACCAGGACAAAATTTCCATAGTCGAGTCTCGAGTGGATGAGTGACACTACTAACGAACGAAAGCAGTCGTCAGTGACATATGGCTTTATTAACAGCAGAGGATGATTAGCAGAGCAGAGCAGAGTATAACAGCAGAGGATGATTAGAAACTGGAATTCAAGTCGTGCAAAAGATGAAAATGACATAACTTAACCTCACATTACGTACACACATATTTAGCATCATTCAATGCAAACGGTGGCTGAAGCGGAAGAAAATATCAACGTAACAGCAAAAGAAGCTCAGCTGTCGCAGAGAGACTGCCCGCTGCCTCGTGTCATTGAGTATTTCACTAAGTCACTCAAGGTCATTCGAAATGACACCGTTGAGTAGGGCGTGTGTAAGTCCCCATTAGTATTCCATTATTACAGTATCCCACTGTAACTATGTCTCTATCTCGTACCGTTTCTGAGATACTCAGCGTCAAGTAATAGCACGACCTTCAAATCTTGGTTAGGGATCATTCGAGGTCATTGGAAATGGCACCACTTGATAGATCGCATACAAGTAAGTTCCTACTGGCATTCCATATAACTACAGCCCTATCTTGTAGGCCTATCATTCCCAAGATAAAGCTAGATATTGGTCGGAAATTGCGACTGTTTTCATACCCAAACTGTATACCACCTTATGCTCCCCGAAGCAGCAGATTTGGCTCAGAACCGCCCTCTGTGGAGGATGATGTCGACATATGGCGTTATGCAATCTTAAGAGTTGCATGCCAGAAACGACGACGACGACGAACTGTATTCGATGCTCCCCTTAGGAGTTCTCCATCAGAATACTGCTATAAGGTTTGGTACAGAAAAACTAGAATAATGAAGCTACCCGAAAATGGAAAAATAATGGCATGTATAGCCATTTCGATGCATTACTGGCATGTAATGGACAGAAAGACAGACGGTAAGGACATCTTGCAACAGCATAGTTCATGCTATGCTTATGCACAGCGAGGTAATAAAGCCACATCACACACACAGCCTGAACAATTGACAGGAATGTGTCTTACCGCTGCACGGTACTCCTATGTGTGCGCAAAGTATCCACAAACAGATATAACCACAATGTTACTGCTGCAGTCTATCATTTCTACTAGTAAATAGTGCCAGGTCGCAGAACTCATAAAAACGGTCTCAACTAGAAAATTTACTCAACCCAAAGGCATCAAGAATGAAGAAACTGCCAGGCCTCATAATTTATTTTCAGCCTCATGTGACCTTAATCTTCGAAAGGACAGATTGTACAATCAGAACTGCTCCCTTCTGCGTTCCTTCTTTCCTTATCTGACAGTATTAAGCTTACCGCTGCCATGAAGAAATTTAAACATCTTTTAAAAACTCACCTATTTAACCTTCCATTCTGACATTTTGTTAGCATGCCGGACAGTCCGTAAGCCACACTCTCTACATCTCTGACCCTTGACCCCAACGGCAATTGTTTCATGTCCATGCCCGTGGACCACTGGCACTAATTTGCATCGAAATCGGTTCATTCATTTTCAAATTATCATGTTCAGAAGTTAAACGGACAGGTCCAGACCATAATGCCTCCACGGCCAGTCTGGCCTAGCAGCTCAAAATAACCGTGTTATTTGTCAAGGCATCTCACGACACTAGGCTACTTGACTTGACTAATGCAGTGACTGATTACCTACTGCCATACTCTTACACAAATGTCAGAAAACTGCCTGCATAAAAGTTAATTTCGACCAAGAAATACTGCAACGTAAGCAATGCATGACAGTAATTTTAACACACTTCAGAAAACCATCTCACTGCCACCAACCAAGTCTGTAGTGCAGTGCAAGTTAACGTACAGTCTTTGTTGTTCGTGGTACTAACTCCATTAGAAACAAGCGGCTGTGTGTCGCAGAACAGTGACACAATTAGTGGCCTGCATTTACCATACATTCGCCCACAGCTGTCAGCTGAAGAGTGTTTTGCATGCAGACGGCCAGGTCGGTCATGGTGTATTCTCCGCACACTGCTAAGCTACCGCTTCAAATACTGTTGTACAGTTATCGCGAGAAGTATGCATTCTCGCTAGTGCACTGTATTGGACACAATGTGCAGCATGGAATGCGGGTCATCATGGTGGTCTTGGTTTTTATGTAAATCGATATATTTTTCGCAAAGATATGCGCCAAAAACAATTTTCAGATTTCCGCCCAAGTGACCTTGACCTTTGACCTTGTGATCTAAACCTTGCTGTGCAAGTCACTCCTTATGTGGTTCTCCTCTCATCAAAGTTTAAATTTTGAATGTTGTTCTGTTTTCGAGTTAATGGACAGATGGACAGACAGATGGATGGGGGGTAACACATAATGTGGCCTCCTAGGGGAGGGCTGCATAAAACTTCCAAATATATCATTAGCACTCAATCAGCACTAAATGTTAGGAGACTGTGCAAGGGATTATACAGTTGGTTGATACATGGAAAGATAACATATTGGCTGGACTGTGCAAAATTCTGCTAAGATATACCTGCTGTGGAGTGCTGGCCGGATTGCTGATGCTCTGGCAAGCCATCTGTATAGCCTGGTTTGCCCGGGCAAACTGTGATTGGTCGACGAGACCTGGTCGGCCTGGCTCGCTAGCAGGATCAGCAGTTCCAACCAGGTATGCGGCCTATACAAGAACAAAGCTACAAGTAAATTCTGACTAATAAAAGGCTTCAGTCATAGATCCAATAATACCGTTGTGCATCAATACGTACGTAAGTATAAATATTTATAGCCGGCGCCGATCTTGCTGAGAACAGTCATGTCAGCATCAGACGACAGCACAGGACACAGCTGCCACCATCAACACCAGGTAGGTCTTGAGAGCCACCAATACCAGGTAGGTCTTGAGAGCCACCTACACCAGGTAGGTCTCCACCAACACCAGGTAGGTCTTCAGAGCCACCAATACCAGGTAGGTCTTGAGAGCCACCAATACCAGGTAGGTCTTGAGAGCCACCTACACCAGGTAGGTCTCCACCAACACCAGGTAGGTCTTCAGAGCCACCTACACTAGGTAGGTCTTCAGAGCCACCAACACCAGGTAGGTCTTGAGAGCCACCTACATCAGGTAGGTCTTGAGAGACACCTACACCAAATAGGTATTGAAAGCCACCTACACCACGTAGGTCTTCAGAGCCACCAACGCCAGATAGGTCTTCAGAGCCACCAACACCAGGTAGGACTTCAGAGCTACCTACACCAGGTAGGTCTTCAGAGCCATCAACACCAGGTAGGACTTGAGAGCCACCAACACCAGGTAGGTCTTGACAGCCACCTACACTAGGTAGGTCTTCAGAGCCATCAATAACAGGTAGGTCTTCAGAGCCACCAACTCCAGGTAGGTCTTCAGAGCCACCTACACCAGGTAGGTCTTCAGAGCCACTTACACTAGGTAGGTCTTCAGAGCCACCAACACCAGGCAGGTCTTCAGAGCCACCAACGCCAGGTAGGTCTTCAGAGCTACCTACACCAGATAGGTCTTCAGAGGCACCAACGCCAGGTAGGTCTTCAGAGCCACCAACACCAGGTAGGTCTTCAGAGCCACGAACACCAGGTAGGTCTTCAGAGCCACCAACAACAGGTAGGTCTTCAGAGCCACTTACACTAGGTAGGTCTTCAGAGCCACCAACGCCAGGTAGGTCTTCAGAGCTACCTACACCAGGTAGGTCTTCAGAGCCACCAACACCAGGTAGGTCTTCAGAGCCACCAACGCCAGGTAGGTCTTCAGAGCCACTTACACCAGGTAGGTCTTCAGAGCCACCAACGCCAGGTAGGTCTTCAGAGCTACCTACACCAGATAGGTCTTCAGAGCCACCAACACCAGGTAGGTCTTCAGAGCCACCAACGCCAGGTAGGTCTTCAGAGCCACTTACACCAGGTAGGTCTTGAGCTGGCACTTGAAAGACTGTAACACGACTGGCAACTAATGACAATGTACCCTTACCAAGAGATCCACATGTTCACAGAGTCTGTGAAATAACTGTAGGTCCAACTAATCACCGATTACCGCGGGATTCCCGCACGCGTCAATCCCGTCTCCGCAGTATTCCCGCATCATTAAAATCCAACCCGCGGGACTCCCATATTATACCAGCCCAAACCCACAGAAATCCCACAGTTGCCGTGGGATTCCCATCAACCACAAACCCATGCAGGTATCTATCGCAGACATCGCTAGTAATTAGTGGCATACACCATGAAACAAATGCTAAAATCAGCAGCGATAGTCGCTATCAACAAAATATCACATCTCATCCACCTTGAACACCATTACACATGCAGTAAATCAACATCATGACACACGCATGAAATTACATTGTCCAACAACGGACAACAAGATTATAAGCTAGTGCTAAATTCACAGACAAAAAATTCTGGACGGAGCGATGACAGAGCGTGAAATAGAATGAAAGGAAACGAAAGGTGACAAACCTGCGAAGAGTTTTCCACAATGCCACACACGGCGGTGGCAAAATGACCGACACGGTCACAGAATCCACTCAGTTCTCCCTGCTTCGCATATGCACTGATTCCGGTCATTGCATCAGCAAGAGCCTGCCACCAAGCCAACAGAAGAACCCGATTTATCAGTACAAATCACATCTACTGGCAGAAATTCGACAAAGGTACTTTCTGCTATCACTAAAAATTTGGCCAACGAAGATATATTGCTACTATCATTGCTCTCGTCTTTTGTCCATCCGGTGAGTTTTGCTCAGTCACCACAACTTAGGCTGGATCCCCCAACAGATCTACTTACTTACTTGAAAAATGCCGAGTGGGATTTTTAGATTCTGGATGCCCTTAGTGCACTTGTCCAGGCCGTGGATTTAGATAGATCCCTTGTCCTTGGCATGTACTGAGCAGAGGGAGGCCTTATAGACCTCGCAGTTTCAATGTCTCCGGACCTAGTGTCTGGAATAAGTTACCTGCGACTCTGCGTGTATCACCGACACTTGGACAGTTTCAAAGCAAGCTGAAGGCAGTACTTTTTCGCTCGGCCTACGAGACATGACTCGGCGCGTTCGTGACTGCTTAGGCTGTTAGAGTTGCGCCTTACAAATTTTCCTACTTACTTACTTACTTATACTGCATTTTGAGAAATTGTTATGCCACTGTGTATGCCTCATGGAGCCTGGGAGTTGCCGGAGTTGCATGAGGTGAAATTAGCAACTTTTTACGGCTCGTTTCAAGACGGCCCTGAAAACATTTCTGTTTGCATCTAATATCTGACTGTACTTTATGCTTTCATTGCTGCATGCACCATATCTTTAGTATTGGTTTGTACGGCGCCCTTGAATCGGTCTCCGTGTTACGGCACCTTAGAAATTGTTGTGACATTATTATTATTTTATTATCTTTAAGAACCTCTAAGAGGTTTTTAGACCTTTGGTTAAATCAGTGATGCGCACTGGGCCGCAGTAATTGGCCTCAGTGCTTAAGCTGGTGCAGGCCGAGGTATAACGCAGGTTGCATTATGATCTCATGCAGACTGCATTACGATCATATGCAGCCTGCATACGATACGATCGCATTTACAGTGTCAATGCTCAAAATGTGACCACGCTTTGGGCGTCGAGGCTCAAGTGCAGGTTGTCGACACCATCAAGGCAGCAGAAGCTCTGTGAGACAAACAACAACACATCACAACAGGTGCCCCTCTCACCTTTGACTTCTCGATGATTCCTTCAAGACAGTCGAAGTATGTTGCATCACTGATTGGTTCACTTGGGTTTTCCATCAATGGCCGAGTTGCCTACAACGGCAAACAACATACAGCCCGACGTTACAAAAATGAACGTGCTACATTTACTGTCTGCCCAATGCGATAAACAACAACAGTCAAATTAAACAATCAGAACTGCTCCCTTCCATGTTACTTTCTTCCTTACCTGACAGTATTAAGCTTACCACCGACATGAAGAGATTTAAAAATCTTTTTAAAACTCATCTATTTCACCTTCCATTCCGACACTTGTGTTAGCGCTCCTGAACACTTCGTAAATTGTGCTCTATAAATTCTTTATTTGTATTTGCGCATTTGTATAATTGCTCAACAGTTTTTCCAGGTTGTGCACAGAACCTCATTTTTAGCTTACAAATATATTTGTGAATGAAAGTATGCACACCAAGTGATGCCCAGCACAGCAAACCTCGTCCCACGCACCACTGCACAGTGATGCCACCTTGCAAATTCAATATCGTGATCACAGAGCCACTGTCGGTCTATTCGAAAAGTTTCACGACAATCGTTTTCTCCTACGTTTTCTCACACATGTTGCTAACAAGCAAATAAAGTTACAAACATCGTCATAAACACAGTCGACCAAAAACAATTCCTTGCCAGCTATCAGTGCCGCAAGGTAATAAATCTTTGTTACCATTATCAAGGTGAACATAATTAGTATTTTAAAGCCACAATTATGTAACTTGACAGCAAATGTGTTTCCTCATCCATGTAAAAACTTTTCAGATATACAGGGCGTAGTTACAAAACCTGAAATCATCACAAACAACACTCCAGTCCTCACAGCAATAACTCGGCTAATTCGTAGCAATAAGAACAACCTGAATCTGTCGGAGGGCATTGTCACACTCCTTCTGACCCGGTGCTGACACCGTGCACACATCAATCAAATGATTGATGCTCTCCGTCACAGCCCTGACACCAAAACATCACTTCAGTGTTCGTTGATATTTCAGAAACTTTATGACTCGGTAACTACAGGGAGGTCTGTTGGCCTAGACGGCTCCACTGCTGCTGTTGCAGAGACTACATCTAAATTTGAAATTTAAAAAAAATCACCAAAAAATTTTAAAATCAAAATTCCAACAACCTGTTCCCACTTTTTTGCATACTGGCACACAGATCATGTGTGCCAAGTTTCATGAGAATCAGAGAAAAACTGTAGGAGTAGTAGCTATTTGAAAAAAGTTTGACGACATACATCCAGGCTAGGGACCTGCGAAGCTTCGAGATTCGATTCGAATTCGAATCGGACGTCCCGATTCGATTCGAAAGTGACGGGCCGATTCGAAAATTTCGAATCGCCACGCCTGCCATGTTTGCTGTCGTACCATAAACAACACTCACTGTTCAATAACAAATTTCAATCGTTTCGGCATTGCTACTGGGATTTATATTGAGTTTAATTAATTCATGTACTTGTAGTTAGAGCATGCACACTACTGCTAGTAGCCTAGTAGCGATCACGCAATATTTAAAAAAAAAATTTTATACGGCAATCAACAAAAATTTAAAATTGAAGCTGCAAACGACTATCCGCCAATTCGATTCGAGATTCGATTTGAATTCGAATCGTAGCTGCCGATTCGATTCGAGATTCGATTCGAATGGAAATTTCTGATTCCCAGGTCTCTAACCCAGGCACATAGTCAATCACCTATACTATAAGCTCTGCTGGCTGCTAGTTAAATAGATAAAGCAAAGGCTGTTAAACCTATTATAGAGATAACAAGAAAAGAGGTGGTTGATAAACTAATTTCTATAATAGATACATAATGACTGACTTATTCAATAAATCTGGCACTGGCTCACATGGCTGTCGTAGAATAAAAGCAATTAAACAATTCTCTTGTTCTGTGATGAGCCAGTAAATTCATGTCACATTTATACAAGCTTCACCACAAATGACTGCCGAGGAGCACAAAATTCATTTAAAAGACTTGCAATACTAGCTCCCAATTTCATCCTGTAACTTACTACGTAAGCAACATAAGACACATACGTACGTGAGATATCCTGTTCACAGAATGACAGAACAAACAATCACATAACTCTGCCAGCCTTGGTGGAGTTATAACGACATCACAACTAGATTACACTATTCCGTTATCATTATGAAGCACACATTTTGAAGCTGATACCTTGCAGCCTGCGTGAGCTGGTTCTTGGCGTTTGGAGCGGCTGGGTCGACAAGAAGCGATTTAGTTGCCATCAGAAATCGGCTGCTAACCATCGACACACTGCGAAGTCCGGTGACAATCTGTGACTGCGTGTTGGCATCCTGCGTCACTCCGGCCATCTCCAGACCTCCGTCGATGAAGTCCTCGTAGGCACGGCTGAAACGGCCCGATGCCGGAGCTACACGTCGGTGAGCGTCGTCCGGCGCGGCTGCGGCCGTCACGACATCGGTCGTTGCTTGGCTCAGGCCGGCTGCGCAGGAGTTCAGATTCTGCTGTACCTCCTGAAAGCTGCGACCTCCGTGAAGAAACTGCAGAACAAATGCTGCAGCACATTAACATCACTAGATTGTGCTCTGACAGCACAAGCCTCTTACAGGGCCAAAATCTCAACCAAAAGTTGCTGAACTGCTTCTTGTTTTGAGCATGTGTATCAAGTCATGTGTATATAATAAACTTATCAAATTAACCACTACATCTTCCATATTATCTCTGTTCAACCCCCTCACAGTACCCACTCCTCATCTGTTGTCACTCTTTCTTACCCACCTACCCTCTCCTCATTGAAAATCACAGATCGCTCATTCAGATATGCATCACCCTGTCTCTTGAATCAACTCCCTGATTCATTCTGTCAGCCTCGCCAGTCACGTCTCGACTCACCTCCTCATTCACTTGTCAGCCCATCTCTATTATCATCACCACTCTCATCATCGATCACTCCTTCACTCTTTCACTCCAGGCTCAAAACCTACCTTTTCAACAAATCCTTCCCACCTTAGACTTCTTTTACCTACCGGACTGCCTTCATGATAACGGGACTGGACCGGACCTATCATGCTCATCGTTTTATTTTTAGTTTCACATTTTAATTTTTTGTTTGTTCCGTGTGGCAGACTAAGCTGGCTACCCGTCAGCTTTTTACTGCACGTTAAATACACACTATCGTATCGTATCGTAACAGCATTTTACGGCAGAGAAAGCATAAACAATGCCTGTGGAGAAAGCATCAACAATGCCTGTAGAGAACAGATGCATAGAGAACCACGTCAGACCTGCGGCTGAGACAGTTTCAAGTTGACCGTCGTGATGTATTTGACAGCAACATCAACTTCGCGTAAACCAGGCAAACAATTGACGCAGTTGTTCAATGCTTGAGACACGGCCTTGGCAACCTGCAGTAACAGCATCAATAGAAAACAGCCATGCAACGACTATAGTTTCATTTGTTACACAACGAACACAAATGTGCTGATCAGTACTGCATCACACGGCAAAATCTTGTGTTGATTAGGCAACACCTAAATTGGTATCAAGTATCGAAATGCTGTTATCCGGTAATGAGTCCATTAATCTCTAGTATAACCTTCGTGCATTCATTCATTCTCTCACAGCAATATCCGTTGTAAATGCTTTCCATACCGGCATTCCCATAGCAACCAAATCACATACTTCGAAATTTGTAAATTCATTCACTAGGTGTCAGCACCTGTTTAACATCGCGGCAACACCAACTGACATCGATTTGAATATTCTGTCGTATCCTGCTCCCTCGTCCATGTTCCAGTTTCGCCCAAAATGTAATCATTTAATCTGTTGGTGGTAGCACTGACAAATGCAGTAGTGAAGGCATCATATGACCACGAGCGGTCTTTAGGTTTCTAATTACTAAATGTTTTATAAATGTGTGTTTCAGGGTGACCACACTCCAGACAATGTGAAATTAGCTGACATTTCCCTGATGGTTCGTGGCAGTCCTCCATGGCACTCGGCATGTGAAGTGTTACTCATATCATGCCTGTACTAGTGTTACTGTCAGTCGTGGGGGTAGGAATGCAACAGTGCATGATCCGAAACCATATATTTAATATTTAACACCGAATAGACTCTTACTAAATACCTGCATGGACGCAAGTAAGCAGCTTACAATAAACTGTTGTAGGTAACTTTTCCCTGACAAGATTTTTTCCCCGACATTTCCCTGACTTTTAGTAAAATCCCTTACATTTCCCTGACAGCTGTCAAATTCCCTGACATTTCCAGGTTTTCCAGACAAGTGGTCGCCCTGACATAAAGTCAGACCACACACCTGGGCCAAGCGAGTTTGATTCTCTGGATTCTGAGGATGCATGACAGCTTTCTTTGCCTCCTCAATCAAGTTGGCCGACTTGTCCATGACATCTCGCGCATGGTCGACGATGGAGTCCTGCAGTTCGCGGTCGGCGCTTGTAGCAGCGACGCCACGCACGGCGCTCGCCAGCACACGCAAAGCGTTCGCTGTTTCACGTGCCGCCATCCCAGTGTAGTTCTCATTACCCTGCACCATCAGCATTAGCATCATCATCACCATTCATCTTTACTATTATCTGTAAACCAAGCCACTAAAAATTTCTATCTCAAATCATCAGGCAGTTGCTAAAATTAGTGAAAAATATGACAAATAATTTTACAGCTTTCACAAACAGAATGAAAGAAATTTGCTTTTCGACCTATACAATATACGAGACAACTTACATGATACTTAAAAGTCAAAACTCAACAGCTGCATTAGAGAAAGTTGCCACTAAGATATACATACGATTAAACACTAGAGGAGGTCTGTCGGACTAGATAGTGCCGCCGCCGATTTAAATTTAAAAATTTGCCAAAAATTTTAAAATCAAAATTTCTAAAATTGGTTCTACACTTTCTAGCATATTGTTACATAGATCATGTGTGCCGAGTTTCGTGAGAATCAGAGAAAAACTGTGTGAGTAGCAATTTGTAAAGTTTGATGGCATCCACACAGACAGACAAACATCAGTCACCGATACTATAAAGGCCCGTTTATAGCGACACAACTCAACTCAACTCGACGTCGAGTTGAGCTGGGTCGGCGAAATGTCTATAGCGACGCTGGCGCAACTCAACTCAACTCGACGTCGAGTTGTCGACATGTTCACAGCGTGAACAACTATCACCGATCAGTTCTGAACGTCGTGACCCAGTTGAAGGTGTCTATAGCGACGCAACTCAACTCAACTCGACGTCAAAAGAGTTGAGTTGAGTTGCGTCGGCGGAGTGTCTATAGCGACCCGCCGACGCAACTCAACTCGACGTCGAGTTGAGTTAAGTTGCGTTGCTATAAACGGGCCTTAAGCTCCACTAGCTGCAAGCCAGCAGCGGAGCTAATAATAATGAGAAATATACATAAATGTGCAGAAGTCAACAAGAGGTCACACCTGGGCAGCAGCGGTGAGAAGTTGTGCCATTGATGATCCGACAGACTTTGACGTTGATCCCAGCTGACTAGCTGAGGAGTCCGCAGTCTCGCCCGGCAGTGGGGCAACACGGCCACTAGGAAGTTCCCTCTTCAGGTCGCCGAGCTCCGCCTCCAGAGCCCAAACCTGCTCCAAAGCGGCGTCGATGTCGTTTGAGGTACTGCTGGCTTCGTGCACCTTAGCAGCGGCCGCTCGGAGCTCGGCTAATGCTGCGTTGAGGTTCTTGATGGCGTTACTGAGACTGAGAGATGCTGCTGCATCTCCAACTGTTGGCACTGCGGCCTTTGCACTTGCCAGCATTCTTCCACACGGCTACACACACATTAACCACACATACACATTTTGCAGTAAATAAATTCCACATAATACACTGGGTGACTTGATAAAATAGATCAGACTTAGTTCTTAGACCAAACAAATTATCTGATTAGCAAGTTACCAGATCAAACCGAAGTTCAGATTAGAACATGATCAGACCAGACTCTAAGACCTAATTAATATTCATGATCAGCACATCACTTTTGTTTAAAAATTTTTGCAGACTATCACAGCTATTTATGACAAAGAGTCATCAATGACGCACTTATTGACGAGTGGTGCAAACGTATTCATGCGTGTATTTGTGCAAAAAGACGATATTTTGAACATTTAGGCTTAATCCAAATGTTTGTTTACGTTTTTGCTATCAGAAAAAATCAAGTGCTTTCTTCTACGACTTTAGTCTGATCTCCTAGAGATTAGCAGCAAGGTCTGTATTTTTACATTATGCAGTTGCCGATTAGACTGAATTGTTCAGATTAAGTTTGGCCTTAGACTGGATATTCGGTCTAATCTAGTTGATCAGACCGAATTCTGGACTGATCTTGAAGATAAGACCGAACGCTTGTCGTCACTTGAAAAATTTATGCAAACTGACACTCAGACCGAAGTTTGGTCTAAGAACTAAGGCTGATCTATTTTATCAAGTCACCCACTGTGTCTCAGAAAAAAACGCGCCAAATTTGGCAAGCTGCAGTTTCGACAAGCATGGACTAATTTGGATAGTTTTCAGTCAACAGCATCAGCGAGTGAGAATGGGAACCTGAAGCATGTCTTGTGCGGCCGTCAGCAGAGCCAGCTGTGCACTCTGGTTGTCAGGATTTTGCATCGTAGCACGCAGCGCATGTACAAGCCTCGGAATCACGTCGTCTGCAACTACTTTGCACTGAGTCATCAGCTGCTGCTGCGAGGCCTGGTTGCGATTGGAACGACCAGCTCCACCGGCCGCATTGATCAGCTGTGTAGCAGCTGACGCAGCATGCTTCGATGCTTGCTAAACACAGACATCAGACACACATCTCTGGGTTTATCTACACTTTTCCAACTTAGGTCACAAGAACACAACTCAACAGCTATACGTCACAAAAGATAGTCCTTTACCTTTCAATAAAAATTACCACAATGAGAAACATCATGTTGTGCATTCTCAGTGTGTAACAGCTGAGTGTATCCTTCATCGTTTCTGGCATGCACCTCTAAGATTGCATAGCACCATACGTCGACATCATCCTCCACAGAGGGCGGTTCTGAGCCAAATCTGCTACTTCGGGGAGCGTAAGGTGGTGTTGTTTCAGATCCTGTTGGACGGTGCTAAGCCACGTGATGTGGGGACGACCTGGTTGTCTTCTCCAGTCCACCAGAGGGAAGGCTAACAAGATCCTCTGGCATATTTGTTGTCGTCCATGTGCATAATATGCCTAAACAAGGTAAGCCGGCGCGACTGGATTATAGCAGTGAGTTTGGGTTGTTTCGTTAGCCTCCGTACATCATCCTTTCGTACAAATTGGTACCATTTGATGCAGAGTGTATGCACAAAGGAATAACCCAATCTAACAACAGGCACAGCAAATCTTACCCCTACACCCTCTTGCAGGGTCAGGCCACTTGGAAAACTTAATGGCATAATTTGATGAGGCGCTTGGTTAACTGCTGGTCATTCACACCTCTTCTGTATGACCACTAGCTGCCTGCAGCAGACACACAGATGATAGCAAGAGTAAGCTAAGCCATGCAACCCAAGTTATTTTTACACCGGATGCCCTGCTTGACACAACCCTCCCTATTTTTGGGCTCAGGGACTGACTTAGAATATGACGGTATGCATATTGTGAGGTTGGCGGTTTGGCTTAGTGGTAACGCGCTGGCCTCGATCAATGTAGTTGCGCTACGTCAGACCCGGTTAGTATCCGGATGGGTGACCGTCAGTGGACAGGTAAACCATCTCTGTATGTAACCAGCCAGCTAGGTCGACTCAGCCTTCTACCCTCTGTGGGACGGTAAATTGAGTATCAGCTTTCGGGGTGAGCAATAATAAATGGCGATGGTGGGTGTAGATTCTGGCAGCCTGTACAGGCGGACTAACAGCCTAAGTCGTCTGGCTTGGTCTTGGGTCGGCAGCCACTTGGCGCCGTTCTACATTCATCA
>Ga0209149_1000900_pt1 | contig 13737 bp, 11 predicted proteins | sample WorMetTyACAVOLI2_FD_187423 | JGI IMG/M metagenome (GOLD analysis project Ga0209149, IMG submission 187423) | Marine gutless worms symbiont microbial communities from Max Planck institute for Marine Microbiology, Germany - Olavius algarvensis... ... | reverse complement strand
TGGGCAGCTTAATTGCTGCCTGCCCCTCATGGAAGAGAAGAGAAGAGAGAAGAGCAGTACTGTAAAGTTGATTGCTTTACAGTTTCAGGTGGCAGCATATTGGCCTGAGTTAGTGCAGCCATCATCATTCACGCTAGCAGACACTGGACCCACAGTGCACCATGCACGTGTACCGGCATTCCAGTCAGCCGCGCTGCCTTCAACCCACTGCCCACACTAGCATGCTGGAAGTCGCAAAATTTTCGAGTATGGTATGAGACACACCATGTGAGTGGAGCCAAATTTGCAGTCTGGCCACATTCAGACAACAACGTTTGATATCCGTCCATATTTATGTAATACATATTTATTTATCTTGTTATTTAATTTAATGTTCAGTTGCTGTCACTGTCCAGGATGTGCAGTTGTGATGGGTAAGATGTTCAAGGAACCTGCCACTATCAACTACCCATTTGAAAAGGGACCGCTTAGTCCAAGGTTTCGGGGTGAGCATGCCCTGCGGCGCTATCCATCTGGCGAAGAACGTTGCATTGCATGCAAGTTGTGCGAAGCAATTTGCCCAGCACAGGTTAAATTTGTTTCCTCCTTTCATAATAAATTCTTTCTGTTTTGTGTTTCATTTACATTCAGAATTATATGTAATAGTTGTGTTAATTGACTTGATTTACATCGTCTGTGTCACTGGAGTATTGATTTCAGACTAGCCTCCCTGTGTTGCAGCTCCGTTCTTCCTCCAGCTGTACCGGAAACTGCTGTCCACATATAAGTGTTCTTAGATTGCCATGCACCTCTGTGGTACCTTATTCACTGCAGTGCTTGTTTGGCAATGCCGTCATCACTGCTTCTCTGCATATGTTCAAGCCAGTTAAATTTTCTTCTTAGCTGGTGCATGTCAGTTTTTCTTCCTAAATATTTTACGGGTTTTGTCCAGCTACACTGTGGTTCAAAAAAATGCGCCAACTTTGGCAGACTATAACTAAGACCCAGTTCAGTCGATTTTAATAATTTTTAGCAAGCTGTTTGTTAACGATCATAAAAGTTGTCTGGTGGTAAAATTTTCCACCTCACCGCACATATGTTGCCACTATGCCTTGTGAAACACAATGCTCTATTTTGCACTAATTACACTGCTTATCGCAAAAAATGCGCCAACTTCGGATCACCATATAACTTCAATAAGCGTTAAAGAATTTTAATAATGTTTGCTATGCAATATCGACATATCCTTAGAATAACAACTGCAGTGTGGTAGTCATTCTATCTGCTTTCGCTGAGATACATTGCAAGTTAACTCTAAGCCTACACTGCACACCGGTAACGTGTTTTCTTCGGGAGAATGTGGGTGGCTCTGAAAAGAGCGGGTTGTGATGTGGGTCGGGTGGCTCTGAAAAGAAACGGTTAATTACTGGAGCAGATGTTTGAACTGGCGACCTTTTGCCTTCACGCATGCGCGTAGCCGTGCTGTCCACTGGTCAACGGCTTCGTCGACAACGCCCTGCGGGATGCTGGCCCATGTGTCAACGAGGCGCATCTTCAAGTCGATTGTGTCACGGATCGGCGTCTTGTACAGACGCTGCTGCATCAGGCCCCAAATGCGGTAATCGACAGGGTTTAGGTCCGGGCTGTTTGGCGGCCACAGGTCGGGTGGACGATGCGCTTGACTGAAGAGAGATGGCGCATTTTTTGTGATAAGCAGTGTAATTAGTGCAAAATAGATCATTGTGTTTCACAAGGTATAGTGGCAACATATGTGCGGTGAGGTGGAAAATTTTACCACCAGACAACTTTTATGATCGTTAACAAACAGCTTGCTAAAAATTAATAAAATCGACTGAACTGGGTCGTAGTTATAGTCCGCCAAAGTTGGCACGTTTTTTTTGAACCACAGTGTAGTATCATTTGTGAGCGTTTATTCATAAAAACTTGTTGTTGTGTGTAACTTTCCAAGATGTGTTCAGTAAGACTGCCTTCGCATTGGAGTTGAATACTTTCACAGCCGTTCTGATGAAAAGGTTATATTGAATGCTTAAAAGTTAATTTTTAAACTGAAATGATCTCATTATAATTACTGGTAATTTGATAGTGTTATACAGCTGTAAAATGTTGGGACGTTTATTAGGCAATTACGATAGAAGCTGAAGAACGTGCTGATGGAAGTCGACGTACGACACGCTATGACATCGACATGTCAAAGTGTATTTACTGTGGATTTTGCCAGGAGGCATGCCCAGTCGACGCCATCGTCGAGGTATTTCGATAACAATTTCACAGTAACAGTGCATGTAGTTTAACAAGCAAGAAAACAGCTTCGTATCTGTGCGACATATTCTTACATGCTTTCTGTTTTTGGACCTGCTTGTACACATAGTAATCAACTCGTTCAGATCTGGGCTACTGCACGTTCACATCAGTTTCCGAACTATCAATGACTATCAACTACAAGTAGCTCTGCTGTTGCAGAGAGGCTGCGCGATGCTTTGTGTCCGTCAGTAGTTGGCCTCAACAAAATAATGACTCGTGCGGACTTCTTATTATTGTTACTTAGGCTTCAGATTTACCACTGCGTAATGTTGTCTTCGGCGTAAGGTTGAGACTTCTTGTCATACACTTCATTGTTGTTTCCCCCCATCAACAAACTCGGCCGCTTACCAGCGACTGTGTTACCAGCGACTAGTGTTATAAACTCGCCATGGTCCGTGCAGCTAAGTGTATTGCACTTGCCGCCGGAACGGTTCACAGCATGCGGTGAAGCTCAGCATCGCAATTTCTGCCTACCCCACCTGCATTTGACGCTCCCGTTAGGGGGTTCCCGTCGGAATATTGCCATGCCATTTGGTATGGAAATTCTAGAATGGTGTGGCTACTCGATGGTGAAAAACTTGTGAAGATACGTTTATTCGTTTGAACACAATCCATGAATGTGACAGACAGACAGACAGACACACATCACAGCTAAGGCCGTGCTTGATGCTAGCATAGTGTGGCAAAAAAGTAGTAAAGTAAAGTAGTAAAGTAAACGTGGATTTGTATATCGCATCGTCATGAAGCACCACCTCTAATGCACTACTTATCATAAACAGGCATTTTTAAACTGAACACATTCAGCACAGTTGGCATTTGCGTGTTATAATTCATAGACAGCTAGCTGGTCAGCAGTATGCATTTTCGCACATCTTCCTATAATCAAGCTACTGGGATATGCTGTCCACTATACTTTGGTACCAGTCCAAAGACAAAGTTAGACCTGATTGGGAGGGCTGCAACAAGAATGGCATCTGGTGTAAAATGTTGGTGGGGGGTTACTGTTTATCTGGTCACCTTCAGCGTGCCATTCCTGTAATACTGTCGATCAGAACGAGATGGGTGGTTATGCAGTAGCTGCTGAGGGCTAAATGTAAAGCCCCCATCACACCAGACGAAGACCGCACTGCATCCTGAAAATTTTGATGAATGCAGCGCAGTTGTGGTCAAAATGGAAAAATGTGCAGTTTTCGAATTCATACTTCGTCTTTACTACGTCCCGGGGAGGTTCTCACTGCGCCTAACACGTCTGTCAGGTTCTTACTACGTCTAACACGTTCCTGCTAATTTCTTATCATGCGCATTATCATGCACGCACCACGTCCAATGCGCTCTTACTACGTTCTTACTACGACTGGTCAGATCGCACCACGTGCTTAACATGCGCTTACCGCATTCTCACTGCGTCCATCCGGTCCTTATAAATACTGCACCACACGCTGCGCATTTTCATTCATTCTGCTAGTCTTCGTGTGTTATTAAATTTTTTTGTAAGCGTCTACCACTATGTGTGGAAGAGAAAGACAGAGGCCAGGGGAAGGCCACAGCTCGACAGTGGTGATGACACAGATCATGGCAGTGTAGTCAGTGCCACTGGGAAGATAAAGATGAAGGTTGTGGCCGAGTTATTCACAGAAGAAGAGGAGCAGCAGATGGTTGAGCCTCTTGTCCTCGAAGCACAACAAATTGCAGAAGTTACTGATTCCGTGTGTTCATATCCATTGCAATAATAAGTGATGGTGTGAGGAATTGGATCCAGTATTTATACTATATTCTTTGAACGTGACATAGGCGCTGTGAGAACCTCCTGCAAACGTGCAGTAGACGTGCTAAGCTCCGAAAGGACGTACAAACAACGTAATGCGGTCTTCTACAACATGGCGCGAGCATACCATGGTCACAGCACAAGCGTGGAGAGGTCGTAATGAGAATTCCATTGACGTAGCAAGAACGCACTGACAACCCAGTAACAACGCACTGAGAACGCCATTCAATCTTTCCCGTCTACGCCACGCTTGTACTACGTCAATGTAGTCCCTACTAGGTCTTAGTTACGTCGTCAGTACGTCAATGCCGTCGTTACTACGTCCTTATTAAGTTCTTACTGCGTCCTGATTCGACCACGTCCTCACTGCGTTTTTATTGAACATGTTCAAAGTTCGACCACGTACTCCACGTCCATGGAGACCATTATCACGTCCTTATCGGTTTCTACTGCGTTCCTACTACGTTGTACAAAGTTCTTGCTGTGTCCACCCAATTTTTGGAGGACGTAGTGGGAACGTGGCTGGTGTAACGGGGGTTTAAATCAGAGCAGCTGATTGTTCTGGTGCCAGCTCACCCAGGTTGTTCTGTGAAACGAGTTTTGTGTGTTTGTTATCCCCCCCTTTCCTCCACTTGGCCACATCTGAGATGTGATATTGGTCTGCGGAGGAAGGGGAATATTGTAAAAACTGTCTCTGTGTTACAATATTGTGTACTATTATAATGGTGCACGATCGTATGAGCAGTTCTTACAGGTCGGTCAACTGTATCGGGCTTTGATCTTGCTTGGTTTAGCTCTCTATCATCCAAGCGCCTCTGGGTCTTCGATCTTCATGGTGCTGTGTAGATACTAAAATATTTTGTGTGCTTACATCCTTCTCTTTACCTTTTAGTGAGCCGAGCCTGGTGGGATTGGCCCTTGACCTGGTTGACTAACCATCATCCTTCAGTGCTGTGTCACTGTTGGTTGGGTCATCTGACCTGTAAAATCATTCCCGAAATCTTATTCTCGTATGCATGTCATGAACCATAACTGGTCAGCCACGAAACAGCGTCTTCATCCGCAGAGTGTAGCCAAGATAAGCCGCCATTCAGTTTTGTCAGGGGACAGGATTTGACAATGTGGAACATCGTCTGGGTCTCACCACAAGGACACAGATCAGTGTCTGTAGGTCGCCATTTCCTTCTGCTGGCACCGCAGTGTCCCTGTTCCGTGCTAAAATGGTTCAGCAGAGACCACTGTTGCCGAGGGAGGTCGAAACCTTGTTGCCGGATTGTGGGTTTGCACACTAGGTGAGAATTGACCACCTGAGCCGACTTCCAGTTATGCCTCCATCGACTTTTGATGTCAACTGGTTGCAAGTACAGCCACAGCAGCTTCCTGGGTGTCAGTCGTAGCAATGGTGGGTTAAGGATATCAGGCTGGATTGGCCAACTGTCATGTCTGACGATTTTCTCCACCAGCTTGTCAGTGGCAGCCTTCCTTCATAGGGCTGGCGGTACCCGAAATGACCTGTAATGTGTCGAGTGGGACGTTAAACCCTGCTATATCATTGTGCATTTGTTATTGTACATCTAATAAACTGTGGTTATCTGCTAACATGGAATTTTGCAATTTTGATTCTGAAGTTTTATTGGTTAGGCCTACAATTTCCATTCAAACTTTTGTCAATCTGAAAGTCATAACTTTTAATGTAAAAGTTCCGTTTTGATGTTACATTGTATGTAATGCAGGGTCCAAATTTCGAATATTCAACAGAAACACGAGAGGAAATGTTCTACAACAAGGAGAAGCTGCTGGAGAATGGTGACAAATGGGAAGTTGAAATAGCTGCCAACTTGGAAGCCGACTACCTGTATAGATAAACTGATAGGCTGTGGTGGAGAGTTATTGTGACTAGTAGAGAATACGTCGCCGCAAACCGTAAATGCATTCAGCCATGTGGAACTCAAGTGTAGTGTTTTACATGGTTAGTTTGTTGATAAACATGCATGGTACCATGTTGCATCCCGTCTCTCCAGTTAGTATTATTTATTACTGAACTGCTTGCTCTTGGGAACACAAGAACAGGCCCGTAGCCAAGGGGGTCGGAGCGGTCAGATGACCTCCCCCCACTGCTAAAAGGTCACTGTTACTGCTGACTGTTCGAGTGCCAACATCTTGAATATCGTTCGTCTGTGAAATAGAATTAATAAAATCTAGTAGACATACCATGTAGATTTGAGCATTGACCACAAAGTAACATCATCACTCATTATTTTTTTTTAAAACTGAGGTTTCCCCGAGGCAGCCACTGGGAACTCCTATTTTCAAACCCTAAAAAGTCCAACCCCCCGTTATCAGACGGGTGCCTACGGGCCTGAAGAACGTGGGTTTCTGTTGATGTAGCATAGCACTTAGTCAAACCCGATGCTGTTATGGTGAATTGAAATCAATGATGAACAGATTGTATAAAGACACTGTGGATTGTGGCATTTGCTTTTACTCACATGAAGTACAAAAAATAATGGATAAGTGTTAAGTAATACCCGTATATAATAGCCAGAATAATGTCTCCGTATAGTACAATATTGCAGTGTGTTACAGTTCTTCTAAGTAAATGAAAATTTGATAAATCATCATATCAAAATGGTTATATACAGATTAAATTGGTACAAGTATTCTTCAAATACTACAGCTTATTACTCACATATGATAAGTTAAGCAACACAGTAACGATATATAAAGGAAGTCTGTTAGCAAAACAATACCTGCCATACGTGGGTGAATAGTGAATACTATATGCAACACCCTCACCCCATTTTCAAGTGATGGCAACGTTTCCGTGACTACTTGGTTGTATGGCTCTATCTAGCCAACTGTAGACTACTAAAATTAACAGCAGCGTCCGATACAGGTGGTGTATGTAAAAATAGCAATCGATAATTGCTGGTTGTTGCATCCGTCATTGCATGACATTAACACTGTGACTGTCTGGCCCGCCATCAAGAAAGATCCACTCGTGTGTGGCACGGCCACGCATCGGTGGATCTCGTATTCATGTCACAGACGCTGATCAAAAATACGCAAAAATGCAACATATTTTGCTTATAATGGACCCCCTTTGTCCGATTGTGGACATATACTTACTCCACTCCATTAAAATTTTTAGAAAGCTCTCTTCGAGGCGATGTTAAGCAGTAATTGACATTTAACGCTAAGAGTTAATGATTTCGAATGGCCAAAATTTGGGCCCAAAATTTCGGATTTTGGGGATTGCCTAAGGGCATCTGCCCTAAAAGGGGAGAAGACACATATGTACCATCGTGCTAAATTTTACGTCGATTGGTGCCACCGTCGCCGAGATATCTGTGACCGGACAGAGATAAACACAACAAACTTACCAGTAGTACCCTGCCAGTATGGCAGGTATAACTCACTAACAAAATACAGTGTTTCAATTTATATGCCATTCAGTTTTCCACAAACAAATACCTTTTTCCGCTCTTTATTCAGGAAGAAAGCTGATAGATGGCACCAGATTATCAAAAATGTCATTCACTGTCTGTTAACCCTTTATTAATCTTCTCCACTTATTATTAACCATTATATCTTCTTATTTAAATGATGTTAACAACTGTCTCGTTCCATGCTATCTTTGGCCTGTCTCTAGGTTTACTAATGCCTCATTTCACAATCTATAATCGTTTCATTCAGTCATCGTTATCCTGTTTACAGCTCTGTCCTCTGTTTCCCACGAGATGTCTTATCCTTAAGTTGCACATCATCCTCATCCGTAGACGATGTAGCGAAATAGCCAGTTTCACTGCTATGCAGCATAATCTTCTGACACAACTGGCATACTTGTCCCCTTAATAATGCATACATGTCACCTGTTGGACAGAGGACCTGCTGTTTAAATTTACTCCAACCACTTCGTATCTCGGCGATATTCTCACCACTGTCCACAATTAACGTATATCACAGACAGAGCAAAACTTACAAATTAATAAAGAAGAGTTTCTGAAAACACAGTGTGTAACTATGTAGAAATATCAGTCTGCAAAAACAATACAACTGTAATGTGCAACAATAAAAAATTGATATCGTGTATACTTGATTAACAAATGGTAAGCTGCAACAATAAAAAAATTGATATTGTGTATACTTGATTAACAAATGGAACTTAACAGCAGAAGTTCAGAACAAGTAATGCGTTTATACTAAATTTGAAAAAAATATACTGCAGTTGTACGTAATTAGTGAACTATATACATGTATTGTATGTTACATATACATATTAGTATATCATGCACGTATCTTGATTGTTAGATATATCTAAAATACTCGAAAAAATACTTTTGCACTTATCTATCACAAAGTAGTGAAGTAATTGCAATATTTACAGATATGTATAAACAGATATGTATATGACGATACGATTCATCTGCTAAACAGGCACTGAATATTGCTTGGAGATGTACAAAAGTTTTTTTATGTCTCTGCCAGACCAGACTGGCAGGAGGATGCATAGAGTTTTCAACCTGTGTGTTAGTTTGTTTGTTATCAAAACTGAACATGATATAGTGAAAATGAAGAACAATTTTTGATGCCAATTGGCGCAAGTGGCCCACTGGGCAAGGGCATGAAACGATCAAATTTGGGGTCAGGAGATCAAAGGTCAAGGTTACAAGAAAGAGGTCGAAGATAGCTTTGGAGGCCTGGCGGAGGCATTCTTTCTTTACCCCCTTCGGTTCGGTTGACTACGTTTTCTAATGTACCATTATTTCTCAATACCACGGATCAGTTCATTGATCACGTTACTGTACTGGTGTTTCTCGCGCTGAGGGTTTTGACGTTTCTGCACATACTGCTGTGCACTGAGCCGCAAGTACTCTCGTAGTCCGTCACTGTCTATCAGCATCTCACATTTCTCAACAAATTCCTGCCACATCACAATGTAGCGGTCATATTTAGCTAGTGTAAATAATAACCCAACAGAAGAACAAAAAATGTCTACAACACAGGGTGACCACTTGTATGGAAAACCTGGAAGTGTCAGGGATTTTGACAGCTGTCAGTGAAATGTCAGGGATTTTACTAAAAGTCGGGGAAATGTCAGGGAAAAAATCTTGTCAGGGAACAGTGACCTAAAACTGTTTATTGTTAGCTGCATATTTGCATCCATTCTTGACTTTGCTGCATTTGTGCATTTCCTTTTGGTTTCGGATATTGCACACTTGCATTCCTACCCCCACCACTGACAATAACACTAGTACTGGCATGATATGAGTAACACTTAATATGGGCAGGAGTGTCACGAACCGTCACGGAAATGTCATGGAATTGTCGGGGAATTTCACATTGTCTGGAGAGTGGTCACCCTGACAACTGTCAATGAAGCATTTACCCTGTAAAAACCAACTCATTGATTTCAAGTGGCTTCCTCAGGAACCTTTCGGGGACTCAGCCTAATCTCTGGTAGGCAGAGAAAATGACCAGTTAAACAGAAGCTAAGACAGCTGTATTCAATGCAAATGGAACGCAGTCACTGCAACGTCATGTATTATTCTGCAACCATTTCACATGTAGAAGAATATAAGCACATCATATTCAGTATTAAATGTTGACATATTTTGGGCAGTTTTTAATTTCTTACTCAAGAATTCTCAATTTTGATCAGAAAAATCAAAATGGTTGCGCATTAATGTTCAAGTAGTTGATAATTACAAGCAAAATGTATTGCATGGATTAAATTTTTTTGCCATTTACCACAGGCATAAATTTATGCAGGCCGCTACGCCTCAGCCCCTCCAATAAGTTTACGACTAGGCTTGTGATGCTAATGAGATCAAATATTTTGGTCAAATACACTTCTCTTGATCCCTTCAATTTAGTTTGATATTTCAGAAAACCCAGTTTATTGGTATCTCTGACAGTCTACATGTCCAACTTGTGATTTCGCTTTGAGATACTTAAACGGTGCCAGAGATCACAAATACGCCACAGCGGCGCCGGATGATGTTCGTCATTGTCTGAACAGATGAGTTTTCAGCTTCTGCTTGAAGGTTTTCAGTGACATACTGTAGTCATGCAGGGCTGGTGGGTGGCAGACTGTTTCATAGACAGATCTGGGAGTCGACCCCAACAAGTCCACTGGGGTCGACTTGGACATCCAAAATCAAGTCAGTTCGACTTTGCTTCACGCCGTCAACCACCCGGTCGAATTGAAAAGACAAAGTGACTATTCCCTTTTCGCTGCAGGTCGACTTGAACCAACTTGAAAGCGAAAATAAAACCCCGTCAGGCTATGCATGATGTCGCAAGATGTCCGTTTGTCTGTCCGTCCATCACACGCCGGTATTGTGTTGAAATGGCTAAACAATAAACGTATCATCAAACCTGGTAGACCCATCATTCTAGTTTTTTCATGCCAAACATTATGGCATATTTGGATGGGAACTAACAGGGTGATGTATGAAAAAATGGTGATTTCCAACCAACATCTCGCTTTATCTCGGACATGATACAACATAGGACAATCTATCGAATGGTGCCATTTGCAATTACCTTGAGTGACCCCAAACCTAGACTTCAAAATAGTGATATTACTTAACGTCAAATACATGTAACTCGAAAACGATACAATAGCTATAGTTACAATGGAAGACTGATAGGAATATGTACGGTATATGATCTATCGACTGGTGACACTTTCAATGACACGACTCCTAACCCAGATTTCAATGGCACGCCATTACTTCCACATTGAATATCTTAGAAACAGTACATAGTTAGAATGAAATACTAATAGTAACCTACAGATGACTTAACGACCTCGAGTGACAGCAAGATTTTCAATGACATGGAGCAGCGCACAGCTTCTCTGCGACAGCTGAGCTTCTTGTTGTTCTATATTGTTCACCAAATAGCGTCGAGTAGTGCTGTCGAAGAACTGCAGATGCCGCAGAGAGGGCAGTTAAATTTCTGGTGTTGAGTTGAACTTGACTTGAAGTTGAAAGTGGGTTGTTTGTTGCGAGTCGTTTTGGTTTCAAGTCCTCGACTTTGGGGTCGGATGAGCTGACCAAAGTGACTCCTAGAACTATTAATAGAATGTGCAGCTCCACTGTCCAACAGATGTCTGCACCCGTGGTAGTGAGATGCAACCAGTCAATGCAGATCGTAGCCATAGACAAATATGGATGCTGTCCACTGGGACACAGAGCTCTTGTAAATGTGCTGGGACGACGCCGTGGACAATGATAGCAGTCTTAAAATTAACTCACTATCGCACTGGTAGCCAATGGAGGACTGGCGTGACATGGCGTTGAGCTCCTGACACTGGACGAGTACAACACATTTTCACCGAACGACGTAGAAAAATTACACATTTTTATGGCCAACGATGCGTAATGCTACGCATTTTAATCATGGATAATTGCATAGCACTATGCATTAAAAATTGGCAGAAGGCATAGGCCTATAACGAAATAAAATACCCAGTTGCTAACTTGCTGGTCAGACAGCACCAACTGAAGTAGGTGATGTGAGACTGAGTGATTGACGATTTGTTTGTATTAAATATTGTATTAAATACTGACAACTTTTACTGTACAGTTTAGTACAAATGACCACATCTGTGGTGTGTACAGTCTGTCACACATACATGCCCTGTTTCATGATTATTAAAAAATACTTTGGTGTCGCAATCAGCTACCCATTTTTTGTTGGCAAAAGAGGTAGCACTACCCCTTTTCAGAGCTTAGAGGCAGCACTACCTATTTCCATAATGAGCTAACAGAAACCCTACACATGACATCATTTGCATATGTGCTTTTTGCTATGTTAATTTTTTTTCTATGTGAAATGGATTACTTTGTTTAGCTGATGGTAAAGACTGAAACTAAGCTACAGCAGTTCTGAAGTGCAGCTGATGTGGTTTTGAGCTGATTATTTACAATCATGTACCGGACTACCAGTACACATCCATCTGGCTGGACTCCAGTTGAGTGGTTGGCCTCCGGTTTCTAAAATCAAACTAAAACATGACTCTCACTCCATCCACCCCCAGCCTCACACGAGGACTGTGGACCAGATGCTCTGACCCAGACCCGCAATATTTTTGACAAGTTTATGCCAATGCCATTAACTGCCAGACTCCGTAATGTTCAATCCAGTACGAAACCAAAATAAGAGACATCTACAGTTCTAAGGCTTATGTGTCATGCATAAGATCAATACAAAGATAAAATGCAGCAATTCATGACTGCTGGTTAGACTTGTAAGCCGAACCCGTAGCCGCAGAAGCTGAGCCGTAAAATAGTTGAGCCGGATTTTTGTTGAGCCGAAGCCGAGAAATATCGGAGCGGAGTCGAGCCAAGCCAAGAAAAATTATGCAATTATTTTTGCCACATCATCTCAATCGTCTCTGCTTCGAACATGACAACTATGCTAATTTTTTTCCAGTAAAACAGATTTGCTGTTCTGGTTGTGCACATCCACTCTTCCAAGTAGAGACTTATAACCAACATTACATTACACAAAATCGTATTTAGAGTGCCCAAAATCACTAGGACTGCTAGAACACCATGTGAGATTAAAGGAGTAATGTGGGAGTACAGTTATGAGGGAAAACATTTAGAGAAAAGATAAGTTTTTAAACGGTTACAGAAAAAAGGCAGAGTTTGTACGGATCTAATGTCAGGTGGAAGACTGTGTAATAATAACAGGTCTCCAGGTGTATGTACATGAACTACTAAAGTCTGGCATAAATAAGCGAGTAGTTAATGGCAGTCTTTCTGTGTGTTTCTGTGTTTTAATTCGAAGTAATTAAACGTTCTTAGTAATACTATAGTCTGTTTAGATAACCGGTTTATTAAGTAGTTAAATAAGTAAGTTCACTAAGTTGTCTTTAGTGGAATCATCTGTCCCACTCACAGTGCACAAATGTACAATATGTACTGACACATATGCAGTATATGAAACAGACAACAAACGGATTGAAAGGACAAGGTTTAGGATATGAACATTTATTTACTAAGCACAGGTAAAAAAAACACCAAAAATACTTGAATTCAACGTCAGTCTTTTCAAGAAAACTACTTTTATATTTATCAGACTATAGGCGAGGACTGAATGATAGTCCATGATACCTGCAACAGAAAAGCAGACTGAAATACTATCAACTTTTAACAATATAAGGCGAGCCGTATTTTGCAGCTCGAGCCGGCTAGCCAGCCATAAAATTTACGAGCCGAGCCGGAAAAGCTTGACCGAGTGACTTACAGGTCTACTGCTGGTTGGTTACGCATAACATTTACCATGCATTCCAACAAACCTGCGGCGTGTCGTAGACAAGTCCTGTCTGCATATCTGTAACAACAGCTGTGTTTCCCGGTATGTTGCGCACTATCGCCGGAACACCTATTGTCATTGCCTGTCAACATCAAATCATGCACCATTAGCTACACTGTCTCTCAAAAAAACTGCACACCACACTTTTTAAGCGCCTTACGTTAGTAAAAGAGGCGCTTATTGAGATAGGCTGTGTCGTGACGTCGTTGGATGTTGGTTGGTTGTCACGCGCGTGCACTGTGGCCAAACGGTGCATCCTAGGCCTATAGTTACTATGGAACACTAATAGGAAACCCTACCCCAGGAATTCAATGGTACAACTTTCGACCCCCTGGGGT
>Ga0209149_1000898_pt1 | contig 13749 bp, 10 predicted proteins | sample WorMetTyACAVOLI2_FD_187423 | JGI IMG/M metagenome (GOLD analysis project Ga0209149, IMG submission 187423) | Marine gutless worms symbiont microbial communities from Max Planck institute for Marine Microbiology, Germany - Olavius algarvensis... ... | reverse complement strand
TATCGGATAGAACAAAGCGAGAAGATTAGTAAATACGCATCAATTACCATAACTAACAAGTAGCTGTACAACGTCGACGTGCATCATTCTGATAGCCAGATGTAGTGGACTCTCGGCGTTCTTGTTCAATACGTCCACTTTGCTTCCTTCAAACACCGCATTCCAACGATACACAGTTCGCAACTACATCTGCCTTGGACCGCCAAGCAAATAGGAAACTAACTAAAACTTTACAAAAAACGGGCTTTATTTCGATCTTCTGTGGGCTTTCTGAACTCTTCAAGCCGTTTCCATCATCATATTTCCAGCGCAAGTAAATATTTATATCCACCACTGTAGTACACAAGCAAGCCTTTACTCTTGTCAAAGCACGTAAAAGGCTGCATCAAGTATAAAAGAACACGATAACTGGAGCACTCCGTGTTGGTAAATTACTACAGAATACGTGCCGGCGTTGAGGAGCAGTTGAGCAACGTGGACGTCACCGCAGCGAGCGATATAATGTAGCGGCAGGTTTCTATTCGCATCAGCCAGATTGACGATTGCATTCGCCGCTATAAACATCCTCGCGATTGCCGAGTTACGTCGGTTGCACGCCATATTTAGCGGAGTCATCCCTGAAGCACATCAATCCACAGCGAACAGTCAGAATGAGCTCTGTTTCACTACTATTCGCTTCCATGGTACGTGCTGCACAGAAACTTCTCAGAGTTGCGTCAGCACTTACCGACACTCAGGGTGTCACCTGGCCTAAAGCAATGGGGCGTGCCCCTCACCATATTTTTTTTAATTTTTTGTCTTGAAATGGTGTTTTTTGGCGCATAGTTTTTTATGGTTCAAAAGTCAAGTGTTGAATCGATTGGGTAGTGCCATCTCACACCCACCTAGTCCGTGGAAGTCTAACAGTTGGTGGTAGACTGTCATTGGTGTACGGACAACAGACTGAGAATGCAGAACGTACAAGATATAGCCATAGTTACAATGGAAAACGAATAGGAACTCGTACACAGTTCATCGAATGGTGTCATTTCCAATGACCTTCAATGACCCCTAACTTAGATTTCAAGGTCACAATATTTTGAGCATCAAAATACTCGAAAATGGTACAAGATATAGCTATAGTTAGACCAATATAAAGTCGTATATGATCCATTTTCAATGTCAATGTCAATAATAGATTTATATAGCAGTCATAAAGCATGTATACTACTAGCACGTCTACTGCGCTGTGTGTGCTGAGTGGTAACGACGAAATAGATTCGTCTTCAGCGATTGTGTAAAGCTGTTGCTGCTGAGCGCCGGGTCACGGAGACTGTCCGGTGGCGAGTTCCAGACCGTCGGACCAGCGACAGAGAAGGCTACGACCGAAAGTGCTGAGCCGGTAACGTGGTACGGTCAGGTGATGTCGAGTGGCTGACCATAAATGACGTCGGCTGGGAATGTCTTGAGACTGGTGTACAGCAGTCGACCAGCTACTCTGGGGCCTTGTTCTGCAGACAGCGATGCACTGTGACTCCCAGTTTGTAGTGGATACGTTCTGGGACGTCAAGCCAGTGCGATTCCTCATGCAGCAAGTGTGACAAGCCGTGGTCGAACTTGTGTGTGCCAGTGACGAGACGCGCTGCAGCGTTCAGTACACAGTGCAGCTTGTCAGTAATGTATCTTGGTGATCCGGCAAAAACGGCGTTACAATAGTCCACACGCGACATGACGAAGGCATGGACAAGCGTCTTGATGGAGCCTGTGTCTAGGGATCGTTTGACTCGTCGAAGTTGGCGCGGCGCAGCCAATAAAAGCCGGATGAGCAGACATTAGCCACGTGCTTGTCAAGAAAGAGATCAGACGAAATTGTCACTCCTATAGAACACGGACGTGGTCACTTGCATCGATGACTTCTGTGCCAAACTGCACCGACAGACCACTGCTGCCAAGCTGAGCCTCTGCGCTGTACCTCGACCCACAGTAATTCGGTCTTCTCTGCGTTCAACTTGAGGCGGTTGGCGGCCATCCAGTGGCTGACGTCATCAAGGAAGATCTACAACCATGTGACAGCAGCAGCTGTATCATCAAGACAACAGTGCAGATACAGCTCAGTGTCATCAACATATGCTTGCATGTTCACTTGGTGCTGCTTGACTTAAATTTGTCAGCAAGGTCCGCCGTGTAGAAAATAAAAACACGCGGACCTAGTACCGAACCATGAAGCACAGAGCACACAATGTGAACAGCGGAGGATGAACGGTTGCAGTATAGCACACGGAAAGACCTGCCAGAGAAGTAAGAGCGGAAGCACTGGAGGGCGACAGCTTGGAGACCAAACTGCCGTTCCAGACGGAGCAGCAGAAGGTCGTGATCTACGGTGTCAAACGACGCCGTCAAGTCGAGTAGATAGAGAGAAGTGAGTTGGCCGGAGTCCGCAGCAAGTAGCATGTCATTGTACAGCTTTACACCACTAAGAGACTCCACCATCACCTCCAAACTATACGTACTCCATCCCTATACCCCCAACCTGCGACCCGCACTAAACGCTACACTTCCTTTGTACATCACGCTTCATTAAATTACCAGTAAACTTTACACTTACCCCCTCCCACCGACTTAAAAATTCACTCATCCATTGTTATTTTATCGTCACTTATTGTTTTTTTGTTTTTATTTTAATCATCTGAACTGTGTAATCTAGCTATACTGAAACAAATAAATTTGATTTGATTTGATTTGATTTGACAGCCGTCTCAGTGCTGTGGTACTGACGGTATGCACCTGGACAACTCTTTGCAATAACTTGGAGAGAAAAGACAGGTTGGACACATGCCGACAGTTCTTCATCTGGCTGGGGTCAAGCCTACTCTTCTTCAGAAGTGGACGAATCACAGCTAATTTAAATGCGGCCAGAAAACAAGCCAGTTGACAATGACTTGTTGAACAGCAGAGCAACGAATGGTGACAGTAGTTCACGCATGTCCTTGACAAGCCAAGTTGGAGCCGGATCAAGCTGACAAGTCTTACACAGTGCAGAGCTATCAGCTTCTCTATGTCGTCAACGGTGACAGAATTCCACCCGTCGATTGTCGGCGTCGACCTGTACGGTAGATCGTACAGCGGTGTAGTAGCTGTGAACGAGCGGACGTCCTCGACTTTGTCTCTGCAGAACGCTGCAAAATCATCAGCTGTCAGTTCTTCAGCTTGAGCTGCAGTAGCTTCACCGAGTACGCTGTTGAGTGTGCCGTGCGCCACAGTTTCTTCATGTTGCTACCACTCGCATCAGTTTCATTTCTCTAGTACTTAGTGCGCTTGTCTTGGTACATCAGCTGCATCGTTATGATTTTGTCAGTCCAAGCCTGCTTGTCGGCGACAGAACTTGTACGCCTGAACCGTTTCTCTGCAGCCCTGGCATGTCGTCGAGCAGACCGGCAGTCTGCGTCGAACCACATGCGTCGCCGGTTTATTTCTGCAGCGGACAGTGACTAACGGACAGTGCGTGTCGAGTAACTGAGTCATCTGTTGGTCGTACAGAGGTTGTCGACCCACATGTCTTCCAGCGCATTCATGACGACACAATGGCGACTGCGCCGGGTCAGCCAGAGATTATATAGACCTACGGCCTACATAATCTCTGGGGTCAGCAGCGAAATGATCACGTGACAGTCATCGCCATGGTCTGCGCTTGACATAATGAACCTTTGATACAGACTTCTTCACACGCAATATGAACGACCCCTAACCCAGATTTAAAAGTCACGCCAATATTCGACGCTGAATATCCCAGTAACGGTAGAATAAACAGATACATAGTAACAATGAAAGACGGATAGAAACCCGTATGCGGTCTATCGAATGGTGCCATTTCCAATGACCTTCAATGACCCCCTAACCTAGACTTCAAGGTCACAATGTTTTGAACTTCAAATAACTGGTACACGATATAACTGTAGTTACAATGGCAGACTAATAGAAAGTCGTATATCGTCTTTGAATGGCGTCATTTTCAATGACCCTGGATGATCCTTAACCCATCTTTCAAGGGCACGCCATTACTCGACGTTTAATATCTCTAATATCGCTAATAACGTTCATTACTAAAGACTAAGAGGCCCAGCACGTTGACGAAGCGTAAAGGCTGGGGAGGCCTCATCCGGTAAGTTATCTAATCTACTTATTAGTTCTTGTTAATCTACTGAGTACACAAACAAGCTCTGCTGTCGCAAAGAGGCCGCGCGATGATTCGTGTCTGTCAGTAGTTAGCTTCAACAGTACAAAACGTCGAGTAGAGTCTTTCATTGTTAGTCACGTATGCTACAGATTTATCACTGCGTGCAGTTAAATGCGCTGTTCTGTTGTCTTTGGCGTAACGTTAAGGCTTCTTGTCATAAACATTTCGTCGTCTTCTCCCGCAATCGACATCGCCGCTTACTACCAGTGATGTGTCATAACTTGCGAGACGGTGGCTCTGGTCCACCGGCGACCCTGTTGACAACACCTGGCTTGTTGCAGCGCTAACAGCAGGCACTAAAGCCAGATATAGCTCAGAAGCGCGATTTCTGCCTACCCCACCTGCATTCGACGTTTCCGTTAGGGGGTTCCCGTCGGAATATTGCCATGCCGTTTGGTAGGGAAAAACTAGAATGGCTTGGCTACCCGATGGTAAAGTAAAAAAAATTCGAAGATATGTTTATTCGTTATGACAGAATGTACGAACGTGACAGACACACAGACACCGCATAGCATAGCGCGGCAATTAAATGGAAATGGAAAGTCAGCTGAAAATGCAGCTTTTAAAAATTACATGACACGCGTTAGCGTCAGTGTGGTTTTTATACCGTACTGATCGGTGAGATTGAGCTTGGCTCCGTAATGGAGCAGCAGCGAGACCATCTCCTCATTCCCGGCTTCACCAGCCATGAAGATCGGCGTCCGCTGGTAGGTCTGACCGCGAATATTAGCGTTGGCACCAGACTCCAGCAGAAGTCGCAGCATCTCGACGTGGCCGTTTGTTACAGCGCAGTGCAGAGCAGAAACACCTTTTCTGCAGACCCCTCGAAAATAACATAGTTCACACATAGGCCCACGTGTTCACCTTCGTAATGTTAAGCAGTGTAAACCACGATATCCTCGCCCCAGTTGCTTTGTCGACATTTGTAATATTAAAATCCGAGCTCACTGCAGAGTGCTGCCACCTGGCGAATACCACTGGGGCATAAATACATGTACATTAGCCTGCTATAGAATTTTTTACCTTTGTTCCCAGTAAAATGTGAGACTTTGGTGTATTTGGCCCAAAGTATGCACGCACTACCATATAGCCGATCTATCTGAAAGATTCACAACGACAGCTTAAGGGTTGTACTCTAACCCTGGTAGAAACAAGTGTATCGGAGACGACACGAAAGTTGCCGCTCGTCAAAGTCTAAACTGCATTAAAAACAAAAAAAAAATAAAATATGGCGAAAAACGATTTCCAATATGGCGGATGGAATTCTTACACCCTGCAATGTGGCACGATCACAACATTGATTTCGTCAGGTGACTGCACCCTGCAATGTGGCATGTGGCTCTGGGATCATGACAGTGAATTCACCAAGTGGCAGCACCCTGCAATGTGATACGTGGCTCTGGGATGACATGCCACTGAATTCGCCCAAACTTCCGCCATATTGGATTTCTACATCTGGTTTACATTTCCACACATCACCGCAGTCGACATGTCATTCTGTACCAGTCTGCGAAATTTTATCCAAATCGAACCACACTCGGCAGAAAAAAATGACGTCATGTCGATTTTCAAGATGGCGTATCTCTGCCATCTTCGATTGTAGGGATCCAATAATGAGTTCTTTGAAAAGCTCAGTCAAGCTTACATAACTTCCTATAGGCCATCAATTTTTAGCTCTAAATTGCTTAATTTTTGAGAAAATCGCGTTTTTTTGCATTTTGGCGACAGACAGACAGACAAATGGACAAACAGATGGACATCAACGATGCGTGAAGCCGCAGTCTCGCTGTCACGAGCTGCGGTTTAATAAACAGAGTTACAAATAAAGTAACATCGTCAATCAAAATCATTAGGACTGTCTCGCCGGCTGCCGCTGAAGCGGGGTGAAAAGACATGCATGCCTATCTTTTAGTTTACCACGCAACAGACGAAGATGGACATAATCGAGGAAGGCGAGCTCTCGTGCATACTTTGCTTACGGTTGCTGCGAATAATACGAATATTGAAAAAACCCACGACATTATGAACAGACAGTGTACCATAAAGTATTCATCATGTTGAAGATTTATTACTGGAATTTATAGGTATATAGGCCTACAACAGTTCAAATACTGATGCAAGCGTGCCTTCATTTGTATTGACTTCCGATATAACTCCCGACGCACATTGTAATAATGTGTAATTACTGCCGACAAAGGAGGAGGTAAATGTTTTTGCCCGTGTTTGTTTGTTTGTCTGTCTGTCTGTTAGTAAGATTACTCAAAAACGCATGCATGGATTTGGATGAAATGTTGCGTTCAACAGATGTCGGGACATGGACGAACTGATTAACCTTTGAGCCCGATCCGGATTATAGTCCCGATGCCGGAACCGGATTGCTTTTTCCGATATCGCATAAGCGCTGCTACGCTGAATTTTGCGTCGGGAAAATACAACGTAGGCCTATACGTATTGACGGCCCGCCGCTGCAGCGAGGCGTGGTTTTAAAATGGTTTTATTCACCGAGCCATCGGAATACCTTTATCGGAGGTACATGTGCTGTACCGACTACCCTCCTAGTTGCGTATGCTTTGGAACAGGCTGCATGCTTCACTGTTCCCAAAGATGTATTTATGTTGGCGCCTGTTTGTTTCCATTTATATACGTACGTTTTAGTTGCTCGCCCGCCAAGGGTCAGATATGCGACGGTTGCCGTCGTCGGTCCGTCGTCCGTTGTCTGTCCCGTGGCGTATCTCAAAAACGATGCAAATAGACTTATAGTTACTACGAAACACTATTACGAAGTTGGCACCGCTGATTCTGTTGCCGCATACAGATCACCCCCCCCGCACACCTCCTTGAGAGATATTCGGGTTTTAAATAATATTTGCAAATATTAATACGGCCTCCTGTTTGACTTCTTCAGTGCAAAACTCTTGTTAGTTTTTTATCTTCATCTAGTTTTCAAAACGGAGATTGTCAATAGAATAGATGACATGAAGAGCTTAGTCGTCGTCATCGATTTGATACCATCGTGCACGATGCACTTATAAACGACATCAGGACGAATTGAGTAAATAGACGAGACATAATAGCAACGGACACAATGGTGGAATTGCTAAACTGCGTTTTTGTGGTTGTGGACTCCTAACGAAAATGCTGGCCCCGGCGGATGCTGCTGCTGCTGCTGGCTATATTACACACTGAACGGAACCTTGTGAGTATGTTGATGTTACACTTGTTGATGATGAGCAGCTTGGCGATGCCTGTCTGGCCTTTGCACGCTGCAATGTGCAACGCCGACAAACGATCCTCGATGAAATTTACATCGGCACCTGTTACAACATTACTCAGTTACGGAATTAACACAACGAGCTGCAAAAATAATAATATTCCAAAATGCACGTGACATTATTATACAGTCGAAGAGTTTACTCTGTCTGAATTTGTGCTTTATTACTTGTCACAACATTGCGCATGAAATAACTCAAGAAAAACAAGAAAATGTGCAGTGCGTGGCACAGCAAGGGAACCCGCGCCAAAATCGGGCAATCGAGGGAACGCTGTGGAACAGTTTAGTCTTTAGTTGAAGTAAATGTTTAAATGTTCGCTTGACCATGCCAAGAAATCCTTCTATCGCCCAGCCAATGCCATATTTGGGAAAGTTGGACGGCTCGCTTCTGAGGAAGTGACCTTACAGTTAATTAAGAGTAAATGTATCCAAGTCCTCTTATACGGTTTAGAAGCGTGTCCTTTAAATAAGTCAGATCTGCACTCCCTTGATTTCGTAATAAACAGATTTTTCATGAAATTATTTAGGACTAGTAATATTAAAACTGTCAGTTGTTGTCAGGAATACTTCAGCTTTGCTTTACCCAGCACATTATGGGCCACACGTGTCCATAAATTTAGCTTCAGTTCAGTAATTTTATGTATACTACGTCCTGTATGTGCAGTTAGTGTTAGGTTTGTTATATTGCACATTATCGCACTTTACATATCGCACTAGTATTTTTGCTTACTCGTTTTTTAAATTACTACCATTCGTAGTGAAATAAAGATGTCTATAAAACATTCGATGAATGACATCTTCAGATCGACAGTCATAGCCAAACTTCTTTACTGCGCGCCGGCGTGGTCGGGATTTTGTTCAGCGAAGATCGAACGCAACTGGACGCTTTTCTGCGTCGTTGTCGGAGACTCGGGTACTGTGGCAATGACATATCAACAGTAGCCGAAATGTTCGAAGAAGCCAATGAATCGACAACCACGTGCTGCAGTGTTACCTTTCCGACCGATCACGCTCGCAGTACAACTTGAGGGCGGGCGCCCACAGTAAAGAACTTATTACAGAAACGACGCAACTGAATCACAGAGACTTTTTGTTACTGTGCTATACAACAGATGCTACTGAGCATAAAACGTTGTAGGACTCGGTCTTTTTTAGCTATTTTAAACTGCGTATACAATGCCAATATTTTACCTGTTTTAAGTTGCGTGTAACAACTTTTATTAAACGAATATTGATGATGATGATGATGATGACGACGACGACGACGATGATTTGCGGCATATAGTTATAGCCAAAAAATTATTTCGACATTTCCGCGATTCTCGCCTCTTTCACCTTGATCTTTGATCTGTGAAGGTCAACATGCAATGGGACAATCCAGGGACCGCTGTAGAACATTGTGGTCTTAGTTGAAGTAAATCAGACCATTTTGCGGCCAGACCCATAAACACATTATCAGACCCACAGCGTGGCCGTGGCGCCGCCAGACTTAAACAAACTATTTACTAAATGTTCAACGTGTAAAAATGATGAAAGACCAAAAACTGTGCAAACCAGCTTGCAAGAGATATTCGACAACGTTGATGTGACCAAATTCTGTAGCACGCTGCAACGGAGTTAAGCTGTAGAAATCTGTTTTGTTCATGTCTGCGCCATTCTGCACAAAAGTGCTAGTAAATTATTTTTTGAATATCTTTATTCATCAGTGACCAGACAATTACTAGAAAACAGTAAACAGTAAAAAAAAAACAACAAATGAACTTAACTACCTTAAATAGGAATAATTAAATGTTCCACACGGACATTAAATCGAGTTACAACAATTGCAAAAAAAATATTTTTATTACTGAAGTGACACAGGCTAAATAACGAATCAATGTTTTTAAAAATCAAGAAAATAATATTCTATACAGTGAAAATGTGACAAATTTCAATTTAGAGAAAACATTGAAATTTGGACATCCAAAAATGTTGACGTGCAAATCAGGGTCTTTAATATTTAACTACTGTTTCATGTCAACATGTCTTTTTATGCTTTAACAAGCTATGCGCGGCGCAGGCTTACATGTCTGGTTGTCTCGATGTCACCAGCCCATATCGGCATTTTTTCACTTTGCACGAATACTGAACGAATTTCGATGAAACATGGAGGAGGTAATCATCAGGTGAACTGATTACATTTCGGGCGAAATTGTACCAGGGACAAGGCAGCAGGATACGACAGATAAATTGAATCGACGTTAAACCGTTGCTGCCACGTAGCGAATGACTTTATAAATTCCACAGTACACACGGCACGCTGCGTCCGCAAACCTGGTGAGTCCATTACACACATGCAGCGGCGGAGGCATCATATGACCGCACACAGTCTTCAGCTGTCTAGTTTTGCTATGTATACGTTGTCGTTAAATGGAAACTGCCAGCAATGATTCCACAATATGAACAGCGACATCTGGTAGCTTAGTGATGCTGTCGTAAATCTGGAATAGAGAAATAGAGATAGAAATAGAAATAGAGAACTAGGTTTAACGCAGTAGTACTGATGATTAGTTAATTACGAACCTCCACGAGTAATTTGACCAAGGCAACGTTGCCTTCAGTGGCTGCGATGCCGAGGCACGTATAGCCGTTATTGTCTCGGCTGTTTAAGTCAATGGCAGGTCGCTCGTTGGACCTCAGCAGTCGTTCGACGAACTGTTCCTCTTTGTAGGCGATGGCGTCGAACAGTCGCTTCGTTATGTCGTTCTGCTCCGTCGCCAGCACCGTCCGCGCCCCAACGTCCGTCATTCCCAGTCGTACTTCAGGCACCTCGTCGTCGTAGATAATATAATTTACTAGAATATTACACAAATCTATAAACATTGGTAATTAGCGATAGCAATACTGCCAACTTGATATTACAGCCCGAATTTACACAGTTGCGATACCGGTTTTGTATGTACCGGTTTTGTCTAATATATGCAGCAGAAACTTAAGAGTCTTACAGCAACATACATGAAAGCGTTAGAAGCCTTCCACGTGAAATGTCAGCGTCAGATACTGGGAATTCGCTAGTTTGACTTCGTCAGTAATGTCGACGTGCAGGTACGCACAGGTCTCACGCCATTGGTTGAGATGCGACAGGCCGCCAGGATTTCGGTTTTTGGACACATGACCCAGCTTGAGAGTGATGTTCATGCGCACATGGCGTTCTGCAGGCACATCGATTTGTCGGATGGTCGTCCTCCTCATTGAACATGGTACCATTTGAAAGCTTGTGTACGGTTTCCTAGTTGCCATCCATAGTAACTATGGCCGTATCTTTAGCCATTTCGGAGCGTCAAAGAATGGCCTGACTTTGAAATCTGGGTTTAGGGTCGTTCAAGGTCATTGAAAATGGCGCGGTTCGCTGGACCACGTACGACTTTCTATTGGTCCGCCATTGTAACTATAGCTCTATCTTGTGCCGTTTTGGAGTTGACGTTGATTAATATCGTGACCTTGAAATGTAGGTTAGAGGTCACGTGTACTCACGTCTCAAGATTATTGAACATGGTACCATTCGAAAGCTTGGGTGCGGTTTCCTATTGGCCTTCTGTAATAACTATGCCCGTAACTGTAGCTGTTTGTGAGATATTCAGCGTCAAAGAATGGTGTGACCATGAAAACAGGTTTAGGGTTCGTTCAAAGTCATTGGAAGTGGCATGGTCCCAACTGGAGACGACGCCCTGGTAGACCCCGTGCTTAATGGATAGACCAGATTTGACGGGACTCGAGCAGTTCACCAGTGGAACTCTGGAGGCGTGCCATCCGCCGTGGCCATGCTGCTGGAGCGACGCAACGGCCCCCGCCGGCTACGCAACATTGATGATGATGATGATGATGATGATGATGATGATGATGAATGTGCCCTGAAAAGTCCGTAAGCTAGTAGCCTGACTCTACGGTTTGTTGGTTGATTGATTAATCTTTAAAGACACTTTCAATACAAATATCGTACCTATAGATTAAAGGCAATGGTACGGTTGCAACTAATCAGCAAAATAACATCAAAATAAAAAGAACAAGAAGCTCAGCTGGCAGAGACCGCAAGACGCTTCGTGTCATTGAATGTTTTGCTAAGTCACTTAAGATCACTCAAGGTCATTCGAAATGACACTGCTGAGTAGGGAGTGTGCAAGTCCCTATTAGTACTCTAGTGTAACTGTGGCTGTATCTCGTACCGTTTTTGAGATATTCAGCATCAAAGAATGTCGTGACCTTTAAGCCGGGGGTTAGGGTCGTTCAAGGTCTTTTGAAAATGGCGCCGTTCGATAGATCATATACAACTTTCTATTGGTCGGCCATTGTAAGTATAGCTTTATATAGTATCATTTACGAGTTATTTGACGTTGAGTAATCGTGACATTGAAATATGGGTTAGAGGCCACTCAAGGTCATTCAAACGGGTACCATTTAAAAGCTTGGGTGCCGTTTCCTATTCGTCTTCCATAGTAACTATGGCTCTATCTTGCATCGTTTCCGAGATAAAGCGAAATATTGGCCGAAAATTGTAATTTTTTTGTACCCCTTGCATTCGACGCCCCCTTTAGGGGGTCCCTATCGTAGTATTGCCATCCCGTTTGGTAGGTAAGAACTAGAATAGTATGGCTACCCGATGGTGAAAAAAAACTTTGATGATACGTTTAGTCGTTTCGAACTGTGGACAGAATACCGGCGTGTGACGGACGGATGGACAGACATCTTGCCACGGCATAGTCCGCGCTATGCATAAGCGTCGCGCCGTAAAAACTTTAACAAGAAGCCCAGCTAGTGCTGGGATAGCCAACCGTCCGTTGGTATTTTTGGGAATTTTCTTAATTTTCGGACTAGGATGATGAAACTTGGCGTCCAGGTAGCGAAGGGATGTCACTTTCATGTCGTGAAGACAGAATGATGATATGTGGAATCGTTTTGAGACAGCACCGGAACGTTACAGACGACAGACGTCAGCCTCATGCCATATAGCCAACCGTCTATACGGTTGGCTAAAAACCACATGAACATAGTCTTTGTGGAGTTAATTTCGACACGCAAGAGGTCACTACCGGCGGAGTATAGGTCACAAACCCACTCGTATAGATAGGGCCTATCACATCTTTCTCCAGTTGTACCTACATCTCCACATTTCGTTCTCCAGATGTCTTTACTAGGCGTTCTTTGGTAGCCCACGTCGCTGACCCTCCAGCTTTGTCTGAGGTGAACAAGGATATCTATCAGATAAAACTGCTGAATTTCCTATCCCGTGAAATGTATGCTAGCGACAGGACTTACTCGTGGTGCCCACACTTGTTTCATGGTCAAGGTCACAGGATCATTCAGTCGTGTATACGCACGGCTATCCCAGGCACGCATGCGCAGGCAAGCTTCGGTACATAACGACAGAGCGTTAAGTCTACTCGGCCGACTCGCGCCTCTGCTTCTGCATCCAGCATTTGCCGAGAAACTGCGCAGTTAGTTATTTTCATCTGCACTTCCGTTTGCCCGCTAATCTATGGGTCGGGACATTACTACACGCATTTCTAGTCAGTCAAGATTTCGAAGCATACTTACTGACGACAGTCAACGTGGACGAATCTGCTTAACAATAGTCTATTAAGAAGTTACCTAACATAAGTCAATGGCTAGAACAGCAGCAGAGCAGCAGCAGCAACATGGCTGCTGCAGCTGATTACCGTATGTTGTTTACTGTTTGCTGCCACTGTTACGTCAACTTCTACTCGTCTGCGGTCACTAGCCTACAGCACTTCCGTAATAGTGAAAATATGTTGCTTCCAGACGAATGTCAAAATAGTGATACGTTGTGTATCGTGCATTCCCGCACCAGTCGAGCCACTCGCTCCAGCCAGGCTAACAAGTAGCTCTGCTGTCGCAAAGAGGCCGCGCGATGCTTTGTGTCTGTCAGTAGTTATCTTCAATAGTACAAAACGTCGAGCAGTCTTTTATTGTTAGTTATGTAGGCTACAGATTTATCACTGTGTACAATTAAATGCTGTTCTGTTGTCTTTGGCGTAACGTTGAGACTTCTTGTCATAAACATTTCGTCGTCGTGTCCTCCCATCAACTAACTCCGTCTCAGCGATGTGTCAACTTGCGGGACCTTCCGGCGGCATATGTTGATAACATCTGGCCGATCGCAGCCAGGGATATTTCTAGACCCCCTAGGGGGGGGGTTTACACCCCCCGACTTACAGAGCACACCTCTCCAGTTTAAAAAGAAAATATACCCCCCCCCCCTTGAAGGGTG